>OFGL01001383.1_pt1 | contig 14533 bp, 10 predicted proteins | sample 1521801 | NCBI WGS metagenome assembly OFGL01 (sample SAMEA3504085, study PRJEB24116) | mouse gut metagenome | biome: mouse gut; feature: mouse-associated habitat; material: faeces | place: Denmark | collected 2011 | reverse complement strand
AGTAGCGCCGGAACTCGGAGTCGCATCTTCTCACGGAGTTGGCGGCTTCCAGCAGGTAGTAGCGAAGGAAACGATTGCCGGACTTGATGAGTTTCCTGTCCTGGGCTTCAAACTCCCCGGACTGGTGTTGGGTCCAGACGAGGCCGGCGAATTTGGCCACAGACGCTTGGGATTGAAAGCGATGGATGTCACAGATTTCGGCGATGATACCGGCGGAGTAGACCTTGCCGATGCCTGGGATGGAAGTCAGCGTGTTGGGGATGATTTTGAATTGCTGCTCAATAGCCTTGTCCAAAACCTTGATCTGCTTTTCCAAGGCCCTCATGGTGGCGATAGAAACGGCCATCGCCTGGTTCACAGAGTTGTTTACAGTGACAGGCAGGCGATAGGAATTTCTGGCAGCGGCCTGGATCGCCTTGGCTTTGGCGGCAGGATCAGCGAAGTTGCGGCCCTTTTCATCAATGAACGCCGTCAGCTCATCCAAATCAGCGTAAGCCAGTTCGTCCACGGTTTCAAATTGTTCCATGAGCGCAAGAGTGGTGGCGCTGGTGTTTGCTATGTCCTTGTCTTGGGCCAAGCCAGAGCATTTCAAAAACAAATAATTAGCAAATCGCTGTTTTTCTCGGGTCAAATCCTGAACAGCGTAGAATCTGGCTCTGGTCAGCGTCTGAAGGGCTTTGTAGCGGTAATCGTCCATGTAGACCTCCTTGCCGATGCGTCCAAATCGGAGCTTGTCGGCAATCACAAAGGCGTCCACATCGTCATTCTTGGGCAGTTCGGGGTAGGACTCCTTGAACTTGTTGACCAGTTTGGGGTTGAGTACATGGATCTTCCGGGGATACTGGCCCAGCTTCCCGTCCTCGCGGAGGGCATAGACCAGGCTGTCCCCATAAATGGATGTGGCCTCCATGCCGATCACTACACCCTCCAACCCCTGGGACTGGATCGCCGACACGATCCTCTCTGTCAACATTTTAGCACCGCCACGGTTATTTTGCATCCGAAAACTGCTGTGCTTCTCACCGTCCGGCCTCATCAGGTACACCGCGTTGTTTTGGCTTCCCACATCAATGCCAACGAATAGTTGATTCACAATTTTCACCTCCCCTGTGTTGGGATTTCAGGCCAGCAGGCTTTGAGATACCCATGATAACCGGAGCATCAGCAACCTCGCATATCAGAATCATTCCGGGGCGGGCCAATGCGATAGCCCTCACTGCTGAGAGGGCGGCCCAACTCCCAGCAAACAGCCAGTGAGTTGGCAGCTAACTTCCGGCTCAGGGGAACTGACTATCTGAGCAGCAACCTTTCGGCTCTACCGGAGGCTAAAGAACTTGTCCCTGCTGTCCTACAGCTATTGTATCACGGGCATCTCTAAACCTGCTGATACTGAATTTATTAACCTGAAACTTATTATACGAGGAGTTTTTATGGATACCATGTTTCCAGAGGTCAAGGGCCGGTTCGGCTTCGGCTGTATGCGCCTGCCCATGACAGGCGAGGAGGTGGACCTGGACCACTTCGCCGCCATGACGGACCGCTTCCTGGCCGCGAGCTTCAACTATTTTGACACGGCCCACGGCTACATCAGCGAAAAGAGCGAGACGGCCATCCGCGCCTGCCTCACCTCCCGGCATCCCCGGGAGTCGTACATCCTCACCGATAAGCTCAGCGGCAATTATTTTGAGACCGGGGCGGATATACGCCCCCTGTTTGAGCGGCAGCTGGCCGCCTGCGGGGTGGACTATTTCGATTTCTACCTGCTCCACGCCATGAGCGCCGCCCGGTATGACCACTATACCGGCTGCCGGGCCTTTGAGATCGTCCAGGAGCTGAAGGCGGAGGGGAAGATCAGGCATGTGGGCATGTCGTTTCACGACACGGCGGACGTGTTGGAACGCATCCTCGCCGACCACCCGGAACTGGAGGTGGTCCAGCTCCAGTTTAACTACTTGGATTTTGACGACCCCAAGGTGCAAAGCCGGGCCTGCTATGAGGTTTGCGTGAAGCACAACAAGCCCGTCATCGTCATGGAGCCGGTGAAGGGGGGCAAGCTGGCCGACCCGCCCCAGGCGGCCCGTGCGGAGCTGGCGGCGCTGGGCGGGCTGAGCCCTGCTGGGGTAGCGCTGCGGTTCTGCGCCAGCTTCCCAAATGTTCGCATGATCCTGTCCGGTATGGGCAGCATGGACATGATGGAGGACAACCTGTCCGCTATGGCCCGGCCGGAGCCTTTTGGGGAAGCGGAGATGCGGGCGGTATTCCGGGCCCGGGACGTGCTGGCCGCCCAGCAGGCTATCCCCTGTACCGGGTGCCGTTACTGCGTGGACGGCTGCCCCATGTCCATCCCCATCCCGGAGGTGTTTGCCTGCGCCAACGACAAGGCCCAGGGGAGGGAGGCGGACTACGCCCAGGCCACCCGGGGCCGGGGCAGGGCGTCCCAGTGCGTGAAGTGCGGCAAGTGTGAGGAGATCTGCCCCCAGCACCTGGAGATCCGGAGCCTGCTGGAGCGGACGGCGCAATTGTTCGAATGAGGACGCCCGCAAAAACTGCTTCCGGCCCGGCTCATGCGCTGCTTTGAACAGCTTGAATCCGTCCAGGCAAATCTGTAATAAAAAACGCTTCCCGTCTGAGGCGGTGGTGATCCACCGCGCGGCATGGGAAGCGTTTTTTATGCTGTCTGAGAGCGTGTTTCAGATCTCGAAGAATGTCGGTTGACGAGGGATTTTACCTCCATGCGAGGCGGGATCTCGCAGGAATCATTGTTTTTATTTCAAAAAATTCCAAGCAGGGCGCGGGAAGAGCGAAAAAGGAACTTGGCATGGTGAAGGAAGCAGGATGGCCAATGCTGCTTTTGCTTCAGGTTCTGGCATCATAAAGATACAAATGATAGATTTTGTTTATTTTTTAAGAAGGGGCGTGGGTGAGGATCAGGCTTAGGAGAATGGTTTGCCGCGGATGATGATTGCCAAAATAATGTAAAAAGGAATGCAAACGGACAGAAAAAGTTTATAAATAGCTGCTTAGTGTTGTGCAAGTGTTGAATTTGACTCAATAACTGACGACGATATAGTAAAAAATTTCTGTTGCTTTTTTTTGCACAGAATGGTATCATGTACAAGAAAACAACAAAATAAATATTTTGTTTTATCACATAAAAAGAAGAGCAGCTTCTGGGAGAGTGGCAGTTGCCGCTGAACATAGTTGCCAAGCAGGGGCTGCGGTGAAAGAACTCCTTTTTGAGCGGCCGTGAGCTGCGCGGTTAGGATGGGATGTCATGAAGCAACCAGCGCTCAGCATTATTATCCCGGTTCACAATGCGGAGCAGTATCTGCCGGGATGCCTGGACAGTATTTTGGCCGCAGGCCTTGAAGGGGCGGAAGTGCTGCTGATCGACGACGGTTCCACAGATAGAAGCGGGGCGCTGTGCCGGGAGTATGCGGAAAACCATCCATGCATCCGCCAGTTCAGCCAAAAGAATTTGGGGCCTTCGGCTGCCAGGAACCGGGGTTTGGAGCGGTCATGTGGAAAATATGTCGCTTTTTTCGATGCGGATGACTATGTAATACCTGCGGCCCTCCGCAAAACAGCGGCCTTGCTGGAGAAATGCCCCAGTGGGGAGATTTGGGTGTCTGACTTCTGCCGTGTGTCTGACTGCGGGTGCGTGTTGGACAAGGTCTATCAAATTGACGATACGCCGGAACCAATTCAGGACAAGGAATATTTGCAGGCCTTTCTGGGCAGGGGTGACTGCGTATGGAATGTCTGGCGGTATCTGTTTCAGCGGGAGTTTCTCATGCGCGGCGGGCTTTGCTTTGTGGAAGGCGCAGATTGTGCGGAGGATTTGGAATTTGTGGTGCGTGCTTTGACAAAAGTGGAAAAACCGGTATTCTTCCACAATCCATACTATTTTTACCGGGTGAACTATGGGGCGACGCTGACCAGAAAGTACGACGCGAAGCGCGTTGAACATCTGACTGCCATGCTCCAATGCTCGGCGGAATACCTTAGAAAGCAGAGCTCGGAAGGGGCGCAGCTGCTTTTAAACAAGATCGCGCTGGAGTTTTTCCTGAACCTGGCGCTCCTCCAAGAGGTAGTGCCGGGGGACCGGGCGAGGGTGCGCGCCCTGCTCCAGGAAACCGCGTGGATTATGGGGCTTGCCGACAAACGCATGTTGAAGCTGCTCGGCGACGCTGTGAAGGGCCTGGGGGTGGACGGCGTATCCAAGACAGTCTATTGCATGAAACGTGTGAAACGGCGGCTGCGCTCCATGAAAATTGCTGTTTTCGCGGCGTCAAAATGAGGTGCGGGATGATAGGCGGGGAAATCAAGGTGACGGTAGTCATTCCAGTGTTCAATTCCGGGGCGTTTTTAGGCCGGTGCCTGGACAGCGTACTCCAGCAGAGCCTGCGCGAAATTGAGATTATTTGCGTTGATGACTGCTCCTCTGACCAAAGTGTGGAAATGCTAGCGGAGTACCATGCGAAAGACGGGCGCGTCTGCGTTGTCCGTAACGCAGAAAATATGGGTGCGGGGCGTTGCCGCAATGTGGGATTGAACCGTGCCCATGGAGAGTATCTCCTTTTCCTGGATTCCGACGACTGGCTTTTCCCGGACGGATTGGAAAAGGCTTGGTCGAAAGCACACCGGTGCCAGGCGGACATTCTCCGCTGCCGGGCGCTGGACTATGATAACCAGACGGGGATGTCCTCCCGGTCGACCCACAACGGGCTGAAACGGGTGCCGCCTCTTTTGTTCAACAGGGCGACGGATTACCGGCGCAGCTGCGGCGTGTTTGCCAAGGTCTGCGTGGCGCCTTGGGGCGGGCTCGCGCGGCGTGGATTCTTGCAGGAGTATGGTATTTTTTTCAATGATTTGATATGTGTCAACGACAGGTCTTTTTTTTGGGAGACTATGCTGAAAGCCCAATGTGTGGTGTTTACGCGGGATATGCTGGTCCATTATCGAACTAATTTGAGCGGTTCTCTGGTGGGAGGACGGGTTCGGAACTTTTCCTGCCACCTTGAATCCTATCGGATGGTAAGCGGGCTTTGCGGGGGACTGCCGCCGGGGATTCAGCGGCGCGTGCTCAATTCGGAGCTGATGGACATGGCCCATTGGGTGGAGCGGGGCGCGGAAACGGAGTACGCCGGGGAAATACGGCTGATGGTAAGGCAGTTCCTTGCTACGATGGACCGCAGTCCGTGGGGCGGGAGGATTGAGCGAACAAGGTGGTATAGAAGATTGACGCATTGACCTGTCGTCATGGCTTTGATTATTGACTTGTTCTCATGAGAAGAGAAGCTTTACGTGGAGGGATAATAAATGTTTGCTGAAGGTATAAATGTTTTCCCAGAAAATGTTAAACGAATATACAGAAAAGACGGGTCATATTATGTGAATTTTGGCGATTTATGTAGAATTATGGGAATTCCTGTGCCGGAAGAATTGGATCCATCCAAGCCAGTTGAACGAGTTCTGTCACAATCTGAGTATACACAGCCTGGCGAGGTTGTTATTTGCACAGGCTATTATGAAATTGAGCATGCCATTAAACTTGCAATTGAACGTGGGGCATATGCGGTATTTTGTCCACAATATCATGCGCAGCAATATTGGGCAGACAAGGAGGTTGAAAGTACTGTCCACAATGTTATCGGGATGGACAATCCGCTGGAATGCATTTGGAGGTATGAAGTTTGGCGGAGGAGCGGGTGCAGCGCCCGCACTATCGCTATAACAGGAAGTGTTGGAAAAACGACTACCACAGGGCTGGTAAATTCAATCATCGCAAAAACATTTAATACATTAACACATCACCCCATGGCAAATAGCCATGGTGCTATTTTGAGGAATGTCCAGCGTCTGACGCCTTCGCACGAGGTTTGGGTACAGGAGGTCGGAGGCGTTCAACCCGGCTATGTAGAAAGCTCAGCAAGGTTTTTATGCCCGGATGCATTGATTTTGACTAATATTGGGTATTCCCATCTTGATCTCTATGGATCAAGAGAAAATATTTTTTGGGATAAAGCAAGCTTAGAACGCTATATGAAAGATGACGGTGCAGTAATCATTAATCTGGATGACGATGTGTTGAGAAACTCAATACCAAAGTTTACGCATAAAGTTATTTCTTTTGCCATTGACCGAAAAGATGCCGATTATCGTGCAGAAAATATTGTCACAACAAAGGAGGGAACTCAGTTCGACGTAGTGTGTGCTGAGGGCAAATTCCCGGTTATGTTGAGGCTGTTCGGTGAGCATAACGCATACAATGCTTTGGCCGCAGTTGCTGTGGCTAGGTGGCTTGGCATCCCGGTTTTCCGCTCGGCTGAACTCATGAAGGATTACCAGCCGGAAGGAATTCGCCAGCATATGGTGAATGTCGGTGGTTATCATATGTTGATAGACTGTTTTAACGCAGAGGCAAAGACGGTGTTGGGTGCGGCCAAAACTTTATCTAAGATTCCGGTTGAAGGTACAGGGAAGCGGATTATGGTTGCAGGACACATTGATAAGCTGGGTGCAGAATCCAAGCAGATGCATCACCAACTGGGTGCAGATATAGCGGCCATCAAAGAAATTGATGAGATTGTGTTTTTTGCGGGGGATAGTAAGTGTTCTTATGATGCAGCAGTGGAAGCGGGAGCAAAAAATGCACATTGGATGAACAGCCGTGATGAGCTTGAGGATTGGATGCGGAAAAATATTACCCGGAACGACCTTACTGTTTATAAAAGTGGACAATTTGAAGCGGCGCTGGCAAAATCTATTGATCATGTATATGGGACGGTATATCAAAATGGGACGCAGTTTAATGAAGGAACAGTAAAAGAAAAAGACGGCTTTCTATTTAAAGTGCGCAAGGAAACCGTTGAAGTATCTGGCCTTGCATCAGGAAGAAATTATATAGATCTTGTTATTCCGGACAAATTTGATGGTGTTGAGGTTACATATATTGCGGCAAATGCTTTTTCCAACAAGCGTAATATCAAATCTGTCATAATACCAGATACAGTAAAAAACATTGGAGAATTATCCTTTTATATCTGCGCAAAGCTGGAATCAGTAAAATTGCCGGAACAACTGCGTATCATAGGTGCAAACGCCTTCAACTGCTGTCCATTGCTGAAAGAGGTATCTTTGCCGAAAGGGACGATACATTTAGGCCGTCATGCTTTTTATGATTGCCGTGGTTTGAGAAAAATTTATATTCCAAGTTCAGTCGGATATATCGGTGAGGACGCATTTAAGTTGTGCAGTAAACTTGTTTTATTTTGTGAGCGCGGCAGTTATGCTGAATGGTATGCAAAAGAAAATCAAATCAAATACCATTGTTTGAATGAATTGTGAGCCTTGTTGATAACAGAATAATAAGAAATAACTAAGTATGAGAGTGTGAGAACTAATTATGATTAGTGTCCAATTTATTGGTTTTGACAGCGAGAACACACTTGTTGAGGCAATTGGTATGGTGCTGCGCCAGCGCGGCACGGGAGGTATTGAGTTAAACTTATGTGATCCCAACAACTGTTTTGACTATAGTGCCATTGAAAAAGAGCTGCAAATCGCAGGGTTCCAAGCGCCTGTAAAACAAGCAAATCGAGCAAACGACGATTGGGGCATACTAAATGCAAAAGGGGATTACATTGCCCTATGCTGTGCTGGAGATGGCTGGTGTGATGGCGATAAGCTGTCTGAGCAGGTAAGAACCATCAGAGAAACCCAAGGATGTACATTGGTAACGCACGATGTGGAGCTTTTAAAAGAAGACGGCTATCCCTGTGACCAAACTGTGCGTAATCGGTATATGGAACAGCTTGGGTATCAGGACAGGTGGTATGGCATGGAACAGTTCCAGCGGTTTGAATCTCCGGGCTTGATGGGGACATGGGTGTTCCCCAACCTGTTCCGTGACGAGCAGTCGAGCAAAATTTATAATGACAGTAGGCTTGACCCCAAACTGCGTGTGCTTGGGATGCTGATGTGCCGCGGAACCTGTGTGAACCTGTTTGACAAACGTTTCCTCTCCTGCCAACGGGATGAGGAATACTACAGGCAACAATATTTTCCAAAGTATGGGCCAGCGGAATTGGAAGAGAAAAAAGCGGAACTGGAAGAGGTGCGCCGCCTCTTGTCCTGCTATGGCATAGAGATGGATACCCGATACCGTTTGATACATATTGCCAACGGGGTGTTCAACGCATTTTCGGAAGCGCCGCCAACAAAAGAATCTGTCGCGCTTTTTATGCAGGCATATCAAGACGCGTACCGTGAAGAGTATGATACAAAGTCCGCATCGGTAAGAGAAAAAGCCTTTTTCAACTATGTCAGGAAAAAAGTTCGGCACTATGAGATAAAAAAGGGAACGGAGATTACTCTGCCGCTGGCGGTCAGCTTCAAATTGGAATCAAATCAAGCGCGCGTCAGATTGCTGAATCAGCGCCAGGTTAGCCGATCATTAAAGGAAGAAATCCTACAGCAGGCAGTAAATCCAGAGGCAGTGAGCCAGGCGGCAAAAAAGCAGAGAAACCTTTGGGGCCGCTTTGTAGCGAAAGTAAAAAATCGGGTCTGGCGTATATATCGCGCCATTAAAAAGGTTATAAAACGTGCGGCACTGCGCCGGTTGAGAAAGCGTGGCTTTTCCTCTTATATGGCAAATGAATGGTTTGAAACGGTTTATAAGAATTTGCTGCACGATAAGGAAACCCCTATAAAGCGCAAACTGTGGTGTTACCGCAGAGGATTCATGCCTTGGAGGATTGAGCAATATGGCTTAACAGAGGAAAACTATCAGCAATTTTTATCAGACCGGGACTACATGTATTTGCACCAGATTAATAACAGCTACAAAAAATGGATTGAAGACAAAATGACCCTTCGGTATGTGTTGGAGCCTTTTAAGCAGCATTTACCTAAATATTATTTCCAGATTATACAGAGGGATGACCGACAGCTGATTGTGAAATTGCAGGACTGCCCAGAGGGATATGAGGCTACTTTGGACGAATTGTTCCGGCTGTTGCGGGAAAAGGGCGCACTGGCATTTAAAGCGGCGTCAGGGACACACGGCGTAGGCTTTTTTAAGGTGGAGTACCGAGACGGGACCTATTATTTAAATAATTCGCCCACATCAGAGCACAGCCTGCGGGGCAGGATCAAGAAATTTAAATCTTTTTATATCGTGACAGAATATGTAAACATGCACGATGAAATCAAAGCGCTATATCCTGGTTCGGTCAATACGATTCGGGTGATGATGCTCAACCGTGATGGGCACCATCCTCAGATAATGGATGCATACATGCGAATTGGATCGGCCAAATCGGGCGTGACTGATAATGTGGCCTATGGGGGCATCGTATGCAGCATTGACGTGGACAGTGGGGAATATAGGGAAGGGCTGAGAATTGTTAACCATGTTTTTGTGTCAACTGAATGTCATCCTGACACAGAAGCGGAGTTGCATGGAATTATTCCTAACTGGGCGGCTATTAAGCAGGGGTTAGTAGATATTTCTCAACACATGCCGCAACTGGAATATCTTGGGTTTGATGTTGTTTGTACCCCTGAAGGATTTATTATTTTGGAAATAAATTCGCATCAAGATCTGCACCGATATCGTTATCTCGATCAACGTATTAAGAATTTCTATTTCTATAAATTGCGCCGCAAACAGCGGAGGTATAAAATTGGGAGGAATTAATATGTATACTGTTGGATTTCTCATCAGCCACAAAAACAATGAAAAGCGGCGTGCCCTGCTTCCGTCTGATCTGTCCAATATTCGGCATCCCCAGCAGCTTTTTTTTGAAGAGGGGTACGGTATTTCCGTTGGCTATTCGGATGAGGAGTATCAAGAGCGTGGTGTCAATATTGTCCCGCGCAGTGACGTTCTGAAATGTGATGTGATTGTTGATGTAAAGCTGGGGGACGCAGATTATCTTGATCAGATCGACCCGGGGAAGATCCTGTGCGGATGGGCCCATTGCGTTCAAAATATTGAGTTTACTTCGTCTGTTCTGAATGCGGAACATTCGGTGGTTGCGTGGGAAGAGATCTACGAAAATGGCAGGTATATTTTTTACCGAAACAGGGAAGTTGCAGGGGAGGCGGCCATTATCCAGGGGTTCCGCTACAGCGGTAAGATGCCCTACGATGCCAAGGTAGCCATTATAGGGAACGGGCAAACCGGTAAAGGCGCTTTCCGCATCCTGGCCGGGCTGGGAGCGGAGGTGGACATTTATGCCAGAAAGAACGAATCCCAGTTCCGCGCAAATTTGGCGAACTATGATGTTTTGGTGAATTGCGTAATGTGGGATACCCATCGGACAGATCGGTTGATTTATCGTGAGGATTTAAAAAAGCTGCGTCCTGGAACTCTGATTATAGATGTCAGCTGTGATCCCTACCTGGAGATTGAGACTTCCCACCCCACTACAATTGACGACCCCGTTTATATTGTGGATGGTATTGTACATTACGCTGTTGATAATACCCCGGCTATGTATCCGGTAACCGTTACCCGAAACTTGAGCCGCGCGTTTGCCCCGTATATTGATATGCTCGTAGAAAACTGCTACAGTGACAACCTAAAAAAAGCGGTTGTTATTGAATGTGGCCATATTTTGGACAAAAATATTGCAGACTTCCGTTCCGCCAGAGGAGTGTTTTGCAAATAAGCAATGAAATGCCTCCACCGTATTTGTAATCGCATAAAACCCAAAGCGGCGTCCTGGCTTTATTATACCCTGTCCCCTATTTCCCCAAGTTTGACCAGCCGAATACTCTATTGGAGAAAGTTTAAGCGCCCACTAGACCTCCGAGAGCCGAAAACGCTGAATGAAAAGATTATATGGTTAAAACTCAACCAATATAACCACAATCCGCTGGTCACGCAGTGCGCAGACAAATGGCGCGTCCGGGAGTACGTGAGATCTGCGGGATGGGGCAGCATTCTGAACGAATTATACGGCGTATGGGATTCAGCCAACTGTATTCCGTGGGAGAGGCTGCCGCAAGCATTTGTTCTCAAATGCAATCATGGCTGCGGGTATAATTTGATTTGTACTGATAAAAAAATGCTGGATATTGACGGCAGCACACGGCGTTTGGAGAAATGGCTGCGCACTGATTTTTGGCGCTATTATGCTGAAGTGCAGTATCGAGAGATTCCCAAGCGAATCGTGTGTGAAAAATTCCTGGGAGATGGAGAGCGCTTACCCCGGGACTATAAGGTTTACTGTTTTCATGGCCGTCCGCAGTATATTTTGGTTTGCGATGGCAGGGAGAACGACCGGCCCCGTTTTTACTTTTTTAATGCAGATTGGCGGTTTTGTCCTATTACATTGGACGGTTTGGCGGTACCGGCGGATTTTTCTATTGATAAACCCGCAAATCTTGAGGAGATGCTGGCCTGTTCGTCTGATCTTTCCGCGCCATTCCCATTTGTGCGTGTTGATTTTTATGATGTGGATGGGAAGCTGATATTCGGTGAACTCACGTTTACCCCTGCCGGAGGATTGGATACCAGACGGTTGCCGGAAACTGACATAATGTTTGGGGAGTTGCTAAAACTTCCATAAGGAGCACAAAGGTACATGAGAATAGCTGTGGTTGGAATCGGTTATGTTGGCCTTGCAAATGCGGTTTTGCTTTCGCAGCGGCACACCGTGGTAGCGGTAGACTGCAACCAAAATAAGGTTGACCTGGTAAACAGCCGAATTTCTCCTGTGGCGGACCGGGAGGCGTCCAGGTATCTGGGCGGGCGGAACCTTGATCTGACTGCCACCATAGACGGCTGTGCGGCATACCGGGAGGCGGACTTTGTAATTATTGCGACGCCTACCGATTACGACCCGTTGAAAAACCATTTTGATACCGCTTCGGTGGAGGCCGTTGCCCGGCAGGCGGCAGAGACAAACCCGGGTGCAACGATTGTGATCAGATCCACCGTCCCAATTGGGTATACTGCGGCTTTATGTGAAAAACTTGGTACGGAAAACATAATCTTTGTGCCGGAGTTCTTGCGGGAGGGAGAGGCCCTGCTGGACGAGCTGTATCCCTCCCGCATTGTAGTGGGAATGCCGAACAGCCGGGTTGCGGAACAGGCGCGGATATTTGCGGGGCTGCTGTCGTCCAATGCGTTAAAGAAGGAAGTCCCCTGCTTGCTGATGGCATCCGCGGAGGCGGAAGCGGTCAAGCTTTTTGCCAATACGTATTTGGCAATGCGCATCGCTTTCTTTAATGAGCTGGATTCTTATGCAGAGACATATCATTTGAAAACAAAACAACTGATTGACGCGATTGGATATGACCCGCGCATTGGCAGTTTCTATAACAATCCGTCCTTTGGCTATGGCGGTTATTGCCTGCCGAAGGATACAAAGCAATTGCTGGCGGACTTTCAGGCCGTGCCCAACAAGCTGATAAGCGGAATTATTGCGTCAAATTCCGCCCGAAAGGATTTTATTGCCCAATCCGTTCTGGAGAAGGTGCGCGCGGGTGGGCATGGGCCTGAAGGCGCGGCGCAGACGGTTGGGGTTTACCGGCTGGCAATGAAATCGGGCTCAGACAACTTCCGGCAGTCAAGCGTGCTGGGCGTCGTGGAGCGGCTGCGGGAACAGGGGGCAAATGTCGTTATTTATGAACCCGGTCTGACTGTGGATTCTTTTTCTGGATGTGCGGTGATCCATAGCTTCAAGGCTTTTGCAGATGCGAGCCAGATTGTGATTGCGAATCGGTATAATCCTGAATTAGAACTGGTTAAAGATAAGCTGTATACCCGTGACATTTACGGCAAGGATTGACCTGGTTAGTTAGGCGGTAATGGCACATGGAATTTTTCAAGCGAATTAGGCAGTACAAGTTTCTATTCGAAGAGCTGGTGAAGCGGGACTTCAAGAAGAAATACAAGCGGACGGTGCTGGGGATGGTGTGGAGCGTATTGTCGCCGCTGCTGACGCTGCTGGTGATGAAGCTGGTGTTTACGCAGTTTTTCGGGCGGACGACGCCGCACTTTACGACATACCTGTTCTGCGGGAACCTGGTATTTTCGTACTTCAGCGAGTCGACAAGCCAGGGGATGACGTCGCTGATGGGGAACGCGTCCATCTTCACGAAGGTGAACGTGCCGAAGTACCTGTTTCTGCTGTCAAAGAACGTGCAGACGCTGATCAACTTTGGGCTGACGCTGTGTGTGTTTTTGGTGTTCTGCGTGGTGGACCGGATCACGTTCACATGGAAATTTATCCTGCTGGCGTACCCCATCATGTGCCTGGTGCTGTTCAACATCGGGGTGGGGCTGGTGCTGTCGGCGCTGTTTGTGTTTTTCCGGGATATCCAGTACCTGTGGTCGGTGTTCACCATGCTATTGATGTATATGTCGGCGATATTCTACACGATAGACAACTACCCGCCGATGGTGCAAAACCTGTTCCTGCTCAACCCGGTGTACCTGTTCATCCGATATTTTCGGAAGATCGTGATAGAGGCGACCATCCCGACGGTGTGGTTCCACCTGCTGATGGCGGCGGACGTGGCAATAGTGGTGGGGCTGGGGTGCTGGATGTACAAGAAGTACAACGCCCGGTTTTTGTACTACGTATAAGTGGAGGGCGCCATGGCGGTATTGGAAGTAGAAAACGTATCAATTCGGTACATGACGGGGGATTTCAAGGAGATCGGACTGAAGGAGTACGTGCTGCGGAGGATAAAGGGGGAGTACCGGGTACGGGAGTTCTGGGCGGACCGAAACATCAGCTTCAGCCTGGAAAAAGGGGACATGCTGGGGATCATCGGGACGAACGGGGCGGGGAAATCGACGCTGCTGAAGGCGGTAACGGGGATCATGGAGCCGACGAAGGGGCGGGTGGTGCGGCGTGGGAGCATCGCGGCGCTGCTGGAGCTGGCCAGCGGGTTCGACGGGGAGCTGACGGTGAAGGAGAACGCATACCTGCGTGGGGCGATGCTGGGGTACACGCGGAAATTCATGGACGAGACGTACGGGCGGATCATTGAGTTTGCGGAGCTGGAGGAGTTTGAGGGCCGGCCGTTTAAGCAGCTGTCGTCAGGGATGAAGTCGCGGCTGGCGTTTTCCATCGCGTCGCTGGTGGAGCCGGACATTCTGATTCTGGACGAGGTGCTGTCGGTGGGGGACGGCGCGTTTCGGAAGAAGAGCGAGGCAAAGATGCGGGAGATCATGGGGGGCGGGGCGACGACGATCCTGGTGAGCCACTCGGTCCAGCAGGTGGGGGAGCTGTGCAACAAGGCGCTGTGGCTGGACAAGGGGCGGCAGGTGGCGTTTGGGGAGGCAGGGGTTCTGTGCGGGCTGTACCAGGGGTACCTGGAGAAGAAGCTGACGTTGGAAGAGGCGCAGGCGGCCTGGGCGGCGGGGCAGATGCCGCGGGCGGCAGGCGGCGCGGGCTGAAAGGGGAGGAAAAGGATGAAAAAGAAGCTGGTAAGCATGATGGTTGCGGGGGCGCTGGCGCTTGTGCTGGCGGCGCCTGGGTACGCGGCGCGGACGTATACGCCGGCG
>OFGL01001375.1_pt1 | contig 14574 bp, 13 predicted proteins | sample 1521801 | NCBI WGS metagenome assembly OFGL01 (sample SAMEA3504085, study PRJEB24116) | mouse gut metagenome | biome: mouse gut; feature: mouse-associated habitat; material: faeces | place: Denmark | collected 2011 | reverse complement strand
AACGGCGAAGCTCTCGCGGTATTTTTTCAGAAAATCGTATTCTGTAAACGGTAATTTCTGAATATCCCTAATTATTTTTGATGATTTCAATAATTTTGTCAATATTCTAATTTTCTACGTAGTGAAACTATTATTTTTTAATCTTATTACTTACGTATATTTTTAAGCTCAAAATAAATTTCTGGACTAAATATTCTTAGGCATAAATAATTCATAGTTATGATTACAACTCCTGCAATAATTAAATTAATAAGGGTAGATGCTATCAAAAAACGAAAAGCCATCATAGATAATACACATATCGTACCTGAATACACTACCACAGGAATTATTGGCGTGAGTATTTTAAAAGGATTAAAGCCAATGTACTTTTTACATACAAATAATGACGTAAGGGTGCTCGTCAACGAAAACACTACTTCCCCCCAGGCCATTCCCTCTAATCCGAAATGAAGTGATGTTATTATAATCGCTAAATGCAATGGTTGTAATATGAAAGATAACCGTAAAAATATTCCGGGAAATCCTTTCGCCATATATAACCGTCCATTAATCGAATTGATATGACTGAACAACTTAGACAGGCAAAGTATCTGAAGTAATGGGACACACGGGAGCCATTTTTCAGTTAGCATATTTAAAACCAATGGATAGGAAAGGCCAATCAGGATAAAATTCCCTGTTATGATTAAAAATGATGTAATGAGAACTGATTTTTGATAAAAGCGTTCAAGCCGTTGATTATCATCCTGTATAACTGCAAATACAGGAAACAATACTTTCTCAAGAACGCTGCAGAAATTATTCGGAACCAGTCCTGAATACGATGATGCACGTGAAAAATAACCCACAATTTGCGGATTGAATGCCTTTCCGATAATCAGAGGGTAAATATTATTGAAAATAACCCATAATACGTCGCTTCCCAAGATTTTGGATCCAAACCCGAACAATTCCTTGAATGATTCCTTCTTAAATATAAGGCAGAATCTGTATTTTGCTATAAATATAATGCATATAGATGAAAGTAATCCGGCAAGCACGCTCTGGAGTACTAAAGCCCACACCCCCATTCCCATATAAGCCATGAAAATACCTATAAAACCGGAGAATACACAAGTGACTAACGTAACAAGTGAAATTTGTTTGAATTTTAATTGCTTGGTAAGTTTTGTTCTGGCTACTGCTGAAAATGCCCCAATAATAAATGTCAATGACATAACGCGAATTGTAGGAATTAGAATTGGTTCAGAATAGAATGTCGATATTATAGGGGCGGAAAAAAATAATAAGAGATAACATATTAAACTGATTCCTATATTAATCCAATTTGCGGTACTGTAGTCATCTTCTGTACAAATTTTTTTACTTATCAATGCTTGTGAAAGTCCGGTATTTATAAAAACCTGAGCTATTCCGATAAATACCCCAATAATCCCCACTATTCCGTATTCGGCAGGAGTAAGAAGACGTGCCATTACCACGCTAACAATGAACTGTATTCCCTGAGAGGAATATTTTTCTATGGCAGTCCATTTGACGCTGTTTAAGACTTTGCCTTTTGAAACTTTTGCAATGGTGTCTACTTCTGAGAATTCCATGTCAGAATTTGCCAAATCATCACATCCATCAGAAATATTATCAATCAGTGAATTATCTTTACAAATAGAGCTGTTGGACATATATTGAAGCTTTTTTCTTAGATAATACCTTACAGAACTATAACTCTATTAAATGCTTGCTCTAATATTTTGTATGACTTATCCCAAGAGAATTCTTTAATGGCTTCATTTCCGTATTTTGCGATTTCAATTCGCCGCTCATCATTTTCTATAAGATAAATTATATTGTTTGCGAGTGAATTAATGTCACATACAGGAGATAAAAGTCCAGTTTCTCTGTCTTTTACCATCTCCCTAAATCCATTGTTATCTGTACATGCCACCGCACATCCACAAATCATTGCTTCGCCAATGGTTAGTCCCCAGCCCTCTGACCTACTTGCATTTATGAAAATAGATGAATTATTGTAAATATCATTATGCTGTTTTTTATTAGGATTTTGAATATATGTTATCCATTTCGGTGGTCGGAAGTTGAGGGGATATGCACCAAACATATTCAGGGTTATTTGCGGAAAAATTTTTCTGACTATCTCGAGAGCGGCAAAACATTCGCTAATCCCTTTGAGATCAGAAATGTGATACATCATTGCAATTGAATATTTATCTCGTTGTTCTATAGGTTGATGTAACTGAAAATACTCGAAATCAAATCCGTTCGGTAGATATATCCCGTCAAGTCGTTCGTTATCCAAAATGGATTTTAACCCTTTTGATATGACAAATTTCGTTAATGGGTAATGATAAGTCTCGATTACATTTTCATCCGATATTCCATCCCAATTTTCAAATCCTTGAATTAAATAGAATTTGCGGGAGTCAGATATCTGTAAGTCTCTGACATATTTAGCGGTATTTATGCCGGTTGCTATAAATATGGAGCTTTTAGGAAGATTCTTTTCTTCTAAGTTCATTAGAAATAACTCAGTAACCTTGTGATTAAGCTTAAACCAATTTTTCCCAGAAAGAGCACCTCTTTTTTTTCTTTAATAAGGTTTTGACAAAATCTATCGCAGGAATTAAAAATTTTTTTCGTTTGAAACTTTTAAGGGTGGGTTTATGAATATGATAGACGATATTTACAGTCCATCCATGTTCGATAAGTCTATTTGAATACTCATATATAACCTTAGGCCCTCCTGCAGGATAATCAAAAACACAGGGTAGAATAAATGTAGCGGTTTTCTCCATTAATTTTTAACTGAAAAAATATTTTTAAGCAAATTAAAATCTAATTATGAAATAGCGTTTTTTAACCATTCAGTAGATACTTTGCGCAAAATTTTAAGTTTTTCATCAACTTTTTCCCAATTTATGGGTTGATGGAGTTTAATCTCTATATCATCATTTTCATTGAGATATCTCTCGGTTATACCCAATTGAGCAAGTATGCTTGACACACGGTTATTACCGCTGCTGAATTGACCTCTAAGTGGAATGAATAGAAATGGAGTGTGAAACATTATGCAAAACATAACTCCATGAAATGAAGATGTAATAACATATTGTGATGTGGCAATATTATTTAACCATTTCTCTACCGTAGAATCTTCATACTCTATATTTTGAATAAACTTCGTTGCCGGCAGATATCCCGATGATACAGTTGCTTTGATGCTTAAATTACCTTTTGCACGCATTATTTCCTCAATTCTTAATTCGTCAGCAGAATTGATATTGATAATATACAAATAAAGTTGTTCTATGCGTTTAAAACTAGTTAAAAAAGAAGTATATGCTTCTTTTGTGGCAAGTAAAGTAGGATCTAAGACAAGAGATGCCCTTATCCCACATTGTTGGCAAATATCAACACTTTCTAGTTCTCTAACTGAAATATTGCTGAATCGGTTCAATTCAGATGCTAATGTTGACATCCATTCCTGGGGGTAATCCTTTCGGGCGATGCTTGCTGCGTATGAAATTTTTTTTATCTCCATATCCCCGAAATTTAAAAAGAATGCGGTATGTCTCCATTTAACAGGGTTGACATTCCATATTTGATCGCTGCCTGCAATGTATATATCTGCTTCAGGGGGATTCTGTTGTAGTTCTTTTAGAGAATAATAAACATTAGGGGTAGATTGTATATTATTTTGTCGGAATATATCAAAATTCCGCAATTTAGAACTCAGATTATTCGACTTTGAGCAAAAGGCCTTCGTAAGTAAAGTTTTGATAACATGTTTAATCTTGGATTTGAGCGCATGGCAAAATGGCCTATTGATATCTTGGATATGATTTTCTGCGTCTTTACAAAAGTCTGATGAGTAATCATATTTAATTAAAAAGGGAGAATGTCCGATCTTTCTTAAGTACCACTGCAACGCGTAACATTGCAGTACTTGCCCATAATTGTCGTTGCTATTCCAAAATGTTATTATGCCGATTTTCATCTATCAGTGTGATAATTTATATAATATATTTGATATTTTCTTTTTAATCCTGGTGGAAATTGAAGGAGACAGACACTTTTTGTTGGCGATTGTTATTGATTTACCTTTGTTAAGTAATTTAAAAAATAAATTCCGTTTTTTAGGAAGTGCAGGTGAACACATATATGCAGGGTTAAACCGCAATGCTTCTTCTGTTTTAATGGCTTTATGATTCACACCTGTCTTATTCAGTAACTCGGAAGCTTTTTCGGTTTTTACAATCACAAGACTGACGCCTTTGTCATCATCAATTTCAGGATATAAATTTTCGATACCCCAAAAATCAGCAAGCGTAAGATCGCTTCCCGATTTGCCATCTTTGAATGGACATTCGTAGCATATAGGCCTTAGACATAAATCATTCAGAAATGCTCGCATGTATTCGTTCTCCCTATGGGGCGTAAATATTTTGCCTTTATTAGTGCTTGCACAACTCAATGCTGTTGAATCTAACGTGACAGAGACCCCATAGTTATGCCACCCATGGGTCTTATCTCGGAATGAAATATTCTGAATAAAATCTTGTTGAAAAAAATTCTTGTACTCATTAAGGTATTTTTCCCAAATACCCGGACTGGGTACGCCATGACAAATAAAATCTACAGTAATCAGGTTGGAATAATCAGTTCCTAAGAAAGTTTTTAATCCTGCAATTTGGCAAGGAGTTCCTGTAAATAATACCAACTGACCCTTCTTAAGGCACTTTTTACAATGTTCGTAGGCCGAGTTAATATCGCTTTGAAGATATTTACTGCCCATCATTGGCTTAACCCCATCCATATCCTCGGTGTAGGTATGGATGACTTTCGAGAAATCAGACTCAAATACGGCTCCAAATATTATACCTTCATTGTTTATGACATATCTGGCTAATGATACAAAAACCCCTCCGGATGAACTCATTAATCGATCGGTATCATTTATATTGATTGCATACTGAGAGCTGAGAGGTTCTCTCTTTTGTGGAGGATTAATGACTGGACAAACCTTATCGCATAATCCACAATCAATACATAAATCCTGATTCACGCTTGGATACATGAACCATTCGTTATCTTCCACAAGTCTTATGCATTTCTTGGGACATCGCTCGACGCATGCTGAGCAGCCGCAACAATGGGTTTTTGAATCAATCTTAATCATTTATTATTTTTATGTGGGGGGATTAGTCGAGGAGTTCGATTATGGTGGTTGGGGGGAGGGTGAGGTCGATGTAGGCTACGAGGCAGTCGCGGAGGCGGACACGGAGACGGCGGTAGCGTGAGCCGCGTACGGTCAGGAGTTCGCCTTCTATTACGGTGTCGTTGTGGGGGATGCGGACGCGGCGGCCTATGATGTGGGAGAGGTTGTCGTCGCCTGCGGTGCGGAATGTCACCCGTTGGCTTGAAGTGGTGGCGGCTATGAAGTTTGCCATTTCACTGTCGCGGATTATGACCGGCTGACGATACGGCAAGCCTTTTATGTAGAGGTATTCCACTCCTATGTTTTGTCGGACTAATGCGTCGATATTGCTTATGGTGTCGTTGACGAAAAATATGTCGGGTATGGCAGGTGATACTTTCTTTATGTGGCGCCCGGCTTTTATCGTGACACTTTCTTTCATCGGCATGAAAAATTCATGCACGCGTTGCTGTATGAGCTCATAGCCGTATAACCGCTCGGTCATGGCACGTCGTGTGTCTGCTGACGGGATGGAGATGCTGATTTTCTCTTTTTTTGAGCGCATGACTACCCATACCGCCGTTTCTCCGTCGGCAGGACGAATTTCGGGATTTTGTATGTACAGCGGGGTGAAATGTAAGTTTTCCGTCGCCATTCCGGTGTGTTGCTATGATAGGCGATTTTTGGCCTATGGCAAATCTTTCTATCCCCATCGGATTAGTATGTGTGTACTAATCAATAGGTTATGCTTGCTTGTTCCAAAAGTTAGGGGCTTTTTCTCGACTGCAAAGTCTTGCGAAATTTTGATGGTTTTTATTTCATACCAGTCAGCTGCGTGTTTTATAACCAATCGGTCATGTGTAGTTTGTAGTTGATAATCAAGCCCGTTTAAGTAGTGCTAATGCGGCGCAAAGTTAGGAAAAATGATGCTAATTTCCAAATTTACGTCTTGCAATTATGTCTAAATTCGCTTATTCGCTCTCTGAGATGTAAAAATGCCGGCAATGGGGCGCGATGTTTGTTCGCGGTCTCCGTTGCCGGCGTTTTTTTGTGGTGGTACTTTTCCTTGTTATTTCACGCGGAGGAGGGTTATTTCACGCGGAGGAGGAAGTAGTTTTTCTTGCCTTTCTGGATGAGGATGTATTTGTTGTTGAGGAGGAGGTCGGCGGTGGCGGGGGCGTAGACATCGCTGACTTTCTCTTTGTTGATGGAGAATCCGCCTTGCTGGGCGAGCTTGCGGAGCTCGGCTTTCGAGGGGAATACGGCGGCTTTCTCGGTGAGAAGGTCGGCTATTTTGGTGTCGCCGTTGAGGTCGTCGGTCGAGATTTCAAACTGCGGAACGCCTTCGAATACGGCTAAGAGCGTGTCCTCGTCGATTTTGCGCAGTGTCTCCGACGCTTTGTTGGAGAAGAGTATCTGCGATGCCTCTACTGCCGCCTCGTAGTCTTCGGCGCTGTGCACCATCGTGGTGATTTCCTTTGCAAGACGTTTCTGCAGCGGACGCTGGCCCGGGTCGGCCGCCTGCTGTGCCACGAGGTCGTCGATTTCCTCCTTGGGCAGCGCGGTGAAGATTTTGATGTATTTCTCGGCGTCGGCGTCGGACACGTTGAGCCAGAACTGGTAGAACTTGTAGGGTGACGTGTAGCGCGGGTCGAGCCATACGTTGCCGCTCTCCGTCTTGCCGAATTTGCCGCCGTCGGCCTTGGTGATGAGGGGGCAGGTAAGGGCGAAAGCGTCGTCGGCGCCCTTGATGCGTCGTATGAGTTCGGTTCCGGTGGTCATGTTGCCCCACTGGTCGGAGCCTCCGAGCTGCAGGCGGCATCCCATGTCTTCGTAGAGATGGAGGAAGTCATACCCCTGGAGAAGCTGGTAGGAGAATTCGGTGAACGACATGCCTTCGCGCGACTCGCCCGAAAGACGTTTCTTGACCGAGTCCTTGGCCATCATGTAGTTGACGGTGATATGCTTGCCGATGTCGCGGATGAACTCGAGGAACGAGAAGTTTTTCATCCAGTCGTAGTTGTTGACGAGCACGGCCGCGTTGGGTGCGTCGGAGTCGAAATCGAGGAATTTCGCGAGCTGGCGTTTGATGGCCTCCTGATTGTGGCGCAGAGTCTCCTCGTCGATGAGTTTGCGCTCCTGGCTTTTCATCGAAGGGTCGCCTATCATGCCTGTCGCGCCGCCTACGAGGGCGATGGGACGGTGGCCGGCGCGCTGGAAATGCTTGAGCATCATCACGCCCACGAGGTGGCCTATATGGAGAGAGTCAGCCGTCGGGTCGATGCCCAGATAGGCCGTAGTCATGCCTTTTTTGAGTTGTTCGTCGGCGCCGGGAGTCACGGAGTGAATCATACCGCGCCAGGTGAGTTCCTGTATGAAATCCATCTAAGTAGTGAATTGATATTATGTAGGTTAACGGTTATTTCAGTTTGGCGAGCGCGTCGGCTATGCGGCGCATTGCTTCGCGGATATTGTCGTCGGAAGTGGCATAGCTCAGGCGGATATACCCGTCGAGGCAGAATGCGGCGCCGTCGACCGTGGCCACATGCGCTTTGTCGAGGAGGTAGAGCGCGAGTTCGCCGGAAGTGTTGACGGTCTGTTCGCCGTCCGACTTGCCGAGGAACGATGTTACGCGCGGGAAAAGATAGAACGCGCCCTGTGGCTCGTTGCATTCGAGGCCGGGAATCTGGCGGGCAAGTTCCACCACGAGGTCGCGGCGGCGGCGGAACGCCTCACACATCTCGTGCACGCAGTCCTGCGGGCCGTCGTAGGCGGCTTCGGCAGCTTTCTGGGCTATTGACGAACACCCTGATGTGTACTGGCTTTGCAGCTTGTTGACGGCCTTGGCGAGCCACAGCGGAGCGGCGCAGTAGCCGATGCGCCATCCGGTCATGGCGTATGCTTTTGACACGCCGTTGATTACTACCACGCGGCCGGCTATTTCGGGGAACGATGCCAGCGATGTGAACGAACCGGTAAAATTGATATGCTCGTATATCTCGTCGGAGAGGACTATGATGTCGGGGTATCTGGCGATGACGTCGACAAGAGCCTGAAGTTCTTCGCGTGAATATACCGAACCGGTAGGATTGGAGGGCGAGCAGAGGAGCACCATGCGCGTGCGGGGCGTGATGGCGGCCTCGAGGCGCTCGGGCGTGATTTTGAAGTTATCCTCAAGCGTGGTGGGCACGAGCACATTTGTGCCGCGGGCAAGTTTCACCATCTCCACATACGACACCCATGCCGGCGTAGGGATGAGCACCTCGTCGCCCGGATTGATTGAGGCGAGTATCACGTTGCACAGAGCCTGCTTCGCACCGTTTGACACTACTATCTGTTCGGGAGCGAAATCCACGCCGTTCTCCTCCTTGAGCTTGCGGGACACGGCCTTGCGCAGCGACATATAGCCCGGAACGGGCGTATAGAACGTGAAATTCTCGTCGATGGCGCGTTTGGCAGCCTCCTTGATATGCTCGGGAGTGTTGAAGTCGGGTTCGCCGACCGAGAGGTTGATTACGTCGACGCCTTGTGCCTTGAGTTCGTTGCTCTTTTGCGACATTGCCAGAGTGGCCGAGGGGGAGAGCGATTGTATAAGCTCGGAGATATGTGTCATAAGTATAAAATTTTCGGCAAAGATAGCATTTTTCTTTTAAACAAGAGCAAAAAGAGTGATTTAAGTTAGAAATCAGGCAGCAGAATGCGTTGTTTGGATGCTTTAAATGTGAAATAAATATAAAGATGCAGGTATTGCAGAGCCGATTTGTGTGAAAATGAGTATCTTTGTGGAGAGATGGCTCCGGATTGGTGCTATCGGATAAAGCGCGGTTTCCGGCCGTAAGATGTAACATTTTGGCGCATCGCGCGTCTATATTATGTGCTTGCATTGCAATCCGCATCGTTGTGACAAGCTAATCGTTTAATAACCAATAATAAACATTTATGAAATTGAAAAAGCTCGCGCTAAGGGCGCTTGGCGGACTGATGTCATTGGCATTGGTCGCTTGTATGCTCACTTCCTGCAGTAAGAGCGGCAGTGGCGACAAACTGGTGGAGAATATTCCCGCATCGGCATTTATGGTGGTCAAAATCAACCCGCAGCAGATAATCGAAAATGCAGGTTGCACAGTCGACAACGGAAAAATCGTACTCTCGCAGAAATACAGTGATGTAATCAAGCAGCAGGCCGGAGCCGCCGCGCTCAATATAGTTAACTCATATCTCGCTTATACCGAGGGTATAAAACTCGACGCCATAATGGTAGCAGTGACTGCCGACGGCGACGGTATCGGTGTCGGTATGCTCAGCGATGCCGAGCCGGTCAAGAAGCATCTCAAAGAACTTTTGGGCAACCAGAGCGAGGAAGACGGCTTTGTAGTGTTCAAAGCCCCCGGACACATGGCCATTGCCATCAAGGACAATATGATATGGTGGTCCGACGGCCTCGCCTCCATTAAGAAACAGATCGAGAAAGCCGCCGAAAGCAATATCGCGTCGCTCAAAGGCGTAGGCGAAATTCTCTCCGACGACAACGCTTTCGCTATGGTCATCAATCTTCCCGAAGCCAACAAGGCGTTTGCTGCCCATGGCGAGGATATAAAGGGTGAACTTACCCGCAACGGCGTTCCCGAAGGCCTTGCTGCAAAACTTGCCGATATGATGGATTGCTATGCATGCGGTTCGCTGAAGTTTGACCGCAACACCGTAAGCGGCGAGTTCTATCTCATCGACAAGGATGGCAATCGCAACGAGTTCGGCAAGATGCTCAATGTCATCGACACCGACTTCCTCAATAATGTTGCTGCCGATGCCAACGCCGTGATGGCTTGCGGAAATATCGCTGACCCCGATGTCAGGAAACTGATTGACGATGCCGCGGCCGATTTCAAGTCGAAACCCTACAACGCTTCAGAAGCGCAGTATCTCGACCTGCTTACCGCATGGGACGGCACAGCCGCCATCGCTCTTGAATACAACAGCCTTGCCGGCGCCGACCCCGTGAGCATGATGAACATGTCGGAGACCGCATTGGCCGAGATGGTGCTCAAGAACCTCAAATTCGTGGCCATGGCTCACTATCCCGCCGACGTTGTGGCTAAATACACCGAGATGATGTGCTCGTTCATGCAGAGCAGCAACATGACTCCCGCGCAGGCTGCCGGCGGTCTTTACAGCGTGGCTATCCCCAACGTGTTCGACCTCTATTTCGGCAACGCGAACGGCTATCTCACCGTGGCCAACTACAACGGCGGAGGCAACAGCATGTCGCTCGCCGACAAATTCGCCGGCAAGCGCTTCATGATGTACAGCCACTACAATGCAAATCCCGCTCTTGCACGTTTCGGCTGGAACTTCGGCTCGGAAAGCGCACTTTGGCTTGAAGCCGATGCCATTAAATTCCGTTCGGAACTTACCGGCACCGACGCCAACTTCCTCCAGGCCATCATCGAGCCGCTCACCGACATGAACAATCTCAACTATCTGATGGAATATGTCAATCAGATGATGGGTATGGGTTACAACGGCAGTTCCGACGACATCTACAGTGATTATTACGATTACGAGGATTATGCCGAATACGAGCCTGCCCCCGAGCTTTAAAGCCTGACCTCAGACCGTATTGATTAGCGCGGGGCGTATCATGGAAGCATGGGCGCCCCGCTAATAAAAAAATAACACGCGGAAAACACGTTGTAGGGAGGGGGTTGCAAAACTGATATTGACAACTGCTTGATGTAGGGCTGCTCCCCGGAGCAGCCGATAACAAAAGTTGATTATCCGTTGTTTGGCGGCTGCACCGGGGTGCAGCCCTACAAGAGGACGTATTATATAAGCAATATATTATAAGTTTTGCAACGCCGTCCGCAACAGAATCAGTAATCCCATATGGTACATGCCATGCGGACGCGATGAATCGCGTCCCTACAGGTATATTCGGCGTTGTGACGTTAAAAAACTGAAAGAACTGTGATAGAAAAGATAACAATCAACAATCTGCTGCCTGAGGTTTTCCGCGAGGAAAAGAATGAGCCGCGCATCGTCAATTCCGATATTTGGCTGCGGCACGTGGCGTTTGAAAAGCCGTTGTCCTACCTCGTGTTCGCCGAGTCCGGCACGGGCAAATCGTCGCTGTGCGCGTTCCTTTACGGCAACCGCCGCGACTATGAGGGGACAATACTGTTTGACGGCAACGACGTGCGTGGTTTCAGCACTGAGAAATGGTCGCAGCTGCGCCGCATGTCGCTGGCCTATCTGCCGCAGCAACTGAGCCTTTTTCCCGAGATTACGGCTCTTGACAATGTGCTGCTCAAGAATCGTCTTACGGACTACTATTCGGAAGCCGACATACGGCACATGTTCGAGCAGCTGTCGATTGACCACCGCGCCGATGTCGTGGCCGGGCGCCTTTCGATAGGGCAGCAGCAGCGTGTAGCCATCATCAGGGCCCTGGCGCAGCCATTTGACTTCCTCCTGCTCGACGAGCCGGTGAGCCATCTCGACGCACGCAACAACGACACCGTGGCGCAGATGATAACGAGCCATGTCGATTCACGCCATGCCTCGGTCATCGCTACTTCGGTCGGCAACCATCTATCTATCGACAGTAATAAAATACTACGCCTATGAGACTCCACAATCCCGTCAACCGTCTGCTGAGAAAAAACATATCGGTCGGCCAGATAGCCGGATACTCGATAGCCAATTTCGTGGGACTCGCAATCCTGCTGACGGCGCTGCAGTTCTACCGCGACACGACGGCCGCCGAAAACGAATCGGAGGATACCTTCATATCACGCGACTATATGATAATATCGAAGCACGTGAGCGATGTCAATACCCTCAAAGGGCAGACCTCGGCTTTCTCCAACGATGATGTCGCCTCGCTCCGGCAGCAGTCGTGGGTCGAAAACATAGGCGAGTTCACCCCCTCACGCTTTCATGTCAACGGTGCAATCGATTTCGCCGGGCGCGGCATGTCGACGCACCTCTTTTTCGAGTCAATCCCCGACGAGTTCTTCGACGTGAAGCCCGAAGGGTGGGGATATGACCCCTCCGACTCGACCGCCATTATCCCGATAGTCATATCGCGTGATTATCTTGCTCTCTACAACTTCGGCTTCGCCGCATCGCGCGGCATGCCTCAGCTCAGCGAGCAGCTTGTAGGCTCCGTGCCGTTGACGCTCTCGCTCAGCGGCAACGGTCGGCGCGTATACCGCACCGGCAGAATCGTGGGGTTCTCGTCACGTCTCAACACTATCGCTGTGCCTGAGGCGTTCATGAAATGGGCCAACGCCGAGTTCGGCGACCCTTCCGAGCCGGCCAACGTGGCTCGGCTCATCGTTGAGACAAACGACCCCGGCAATCCCGCCATCGAGAAATATTTCTCGGAGAACGGCATCGAGGTCTCGGGCGAGAAACTCAATCAGGGTCGTGCGGCCTACTTTCTCTCGATAGTATCGGCCGTGGTGATAGCGATAGGACTGGTCATCTGCGCACTCGCGTTCTTTATACTGATGCTCAGCACCAGTCTGTTGCTTCAGAAAAACAAAGACAAGATACACGACCTGCTCATGCTCGGCTACACGCCGCGTCAGGTCGGAGCATATTATTACCGTATGGTGGCCGTGCTCAACGGTTCCATACTCGTGGCGGCAGTGATAGTGGCGCTTGTGGCGTCGCATCTGTGGAAAGGCCTGTTCGGCTCGCTCGGACTGACTACCACCGGCTGCGGCATGACCTTGCTTGTCGGGCTGCTGCTCATGGTCGTCGTCACCGCTGTCAATATTATTGCTATACACCGCAATGTGAACCGTAATTTCTATAACTCCTGACACTCGTAACCGTGTCCTTCAACCTTTTTTGATATGATTAACAACCTTCGAATTGCAATCGTGGCCATTATCGCGGCTTTCTCCGCGTTTGGCGCATCGGCTGCCGGCAAGACCGTAGCGGTCAAGCCTACCGCCGTGCGTCCCGATATGGATAAAATAAAATCGGAAGTGCTCAATCCTTCGAGCCGTTATTATTATCCGAAACTGATGGCCGACTATGAGAAAAATGACACACTTATGACGCTTGAGGATTACCGCTATCTCTACCTCGGAAGCGTGTTCCAGGAAGACTACAATCCTTACCGCCGTTCACCTTTCGACAGCGAAATCGAGCAGCTGTATTACAAGAAAACACACACCCGTGCCGAGCTCGACACAATCATCGACTATGCCGAGCAGGCGCTCCTCGACGACCCCTTTGACCTCCAGCAGATCAACTTCCTTATATATGCCCTCCAGAACCGCGGCAAGGTGAACCGCGCGAAAATCTGGCAGTTCCGTCTCAACCATCTGCTTGAGGCAATCCTGTCGACGGGCACAGGACTCGATGCAGAAAACGCATGGATAGTCATCGACCCCAAGCATGAATACAATATCCTGAACTTCAAGAATAATATCGCCGACGAAGCCACCTACGTTGCACCCTACTACGACCATATCAAAATCCATCGCGAAGAGGGTGACAACAAGACCCCCGAAGGCTTCTACTTCAATATCCGCTACATCCTCGAAGAATACTACCGCAAGCACCCCGAAGAACGGTAATCCTTCTTATATACAAAAGTTACCACGGGGGCGAGACACACCCGCCCCTACTAAGTCAATCTTAGTTGTCCGCGGTTAAAAACCGCGGCTACTATAACGTGCTATGAGTCAACCACGTAGTAGCCGCGGTTTTTAACCGCGGACAACAAGGCCGACAATTATTATATTGGCATGTACTGCAATTTCGGCTTGAACCCTTTTTAACATTTCAACCGGGTTTTGCAGCTGACCCTGAATCACGCCCTACGCCGAGGTGCAGGGGTGGAGATATAAAAAAAGAGATGTCATTTTGGCATCTCTTTTTTTGCGCTTCAGGATGGGCTTGAACCAACGACCCCCTGATTAACAGTCAGGTGCTCTAACCAACTGAGCTACTGAAGCAGGTATTTTTGCTTTGGCTTTGGGGCTTTCTGACGGTCTTATCGGCTTTTGCGTTGCAAATGTACTGCTATTTTTTTTATTATGCAAGATTTTGAACGAAATTTTATCGGTCAGGTATTAAAATATTGCAATTCAGATGGTATCAAGATGGAGAAAACAACTGATGCAGCTACGTTGTATAGTGATGGAGGATGTTGCGGAACTGCAAAATTTTGGTCGACAAGGTATGGACGCACGGTCTGTGCGTCCGATAATCCGTTGATAATCAATGTTCGCTTTACGGACGCACCGACCTTGCAATGCGGTTCAAATAGCGGAGGGCTGAAAGTCCGTTGGTGTCACTATCCCCGTCCGACGCGTAGCGGAGGGCGGGGCGAAAGGAAT
>OFGL01001371.1_pt1 | contig 14608 bp, 13 predicted proteins | sample 1521801 | NCBI WGS metagenome assembly OFGL01 (sample SAMEA3504085, study PRJEB24116) | mouse gut metagenome | biome: mouse gut; feature: mouse-associated habitat; material: faeces | place: Denmark | collected 2011 | reverse complement strand
ACAGCATGATCTTCTGTTGCTGAAAAATCAAGCATCTTCAATGATCACGGGTATAGACAGAATAATTCCGACTGCTTTTAATGTGGCAAAAATGGTAGGCGATACCATGCAGAGTAAACCGTAATGTAATAATGATATCTGTAATCCGCTGAATTGTGCCTGTTGATAGTCAAGACAAAAATTCCTGAAAAAACGATACCTATAATGGTATCTTTCTTTATGATGCTATTATCTTTCAGATAGCCAGTTGCAATTGCACAAGACAGTCCTACAATAAATGCACCAATTCCCAGCGGCATACCTATAATCCAGGCATAGAACTATGCCAGGAAACATTGCGTGGTTCATTGCATCTCCTATTAGCGCCCAGTCTTTTAATACCAGAAAAACTGATAATAATGCACAGGGGAACGATATTATAATAGCGATTATCAATGCATAATTCATAAATTTAAATTGTAATGATTAGAGGGGAAAATGTCAGCACATTTGCGAAATGAATCAAAAAGCCCGCAGCAATGTGCGGGCGTTAGTGTCAGCGCACAACCAGCACGGAGCACTCTGCGTGACGCACTACAGCTGCGGCGTTAGAACCGAGCAGATAAGTGGTGATATCCGGTCGATGGGAAGCAATGATGATCATATGAGCGGGGATCTTCTTCGCCAATTCCAGAATGCGGTCTTTGGGCGAGCCTTCTTCAACATGGACATGCACTCTGTCGGTTGGCAGTTTAAATTTTTTAATGATCTCTTCCAGTTGCGATTTGGCTTCCGCTTTCAGATCATCCATTGCCGGTAATTCTGCGGAATAGGCTAAACCCAGAGAGGCATAGTAGGGCAGCGAAGGTATTACCGTCAGGAAATGAACCTCTGCATCATCAATCTTTGCCTCTGCCTCAACGTGGCTAATCACGCGTTGAGTTAATTCTGAATCGGAAATATCGATAGGGACAAGAATCGTTCTGTTCATAAAACCTCCTGTTTTAGTATCCGCATAAAGTGTAACGCCAGATGACACTTTTTGTGTAATGACGGAGTTCACATTTTTAATTTAGATCAAAGGAGGAAGAATAAGCAGAAAAAGCCCGCCAAAACAGCGGGCAGGGGGATTTAGAACTGATAAACCAGACCTAAAGCGACAATATCATCGGTAGAGATGCCGTTGGCAGCGTAGAAACTGTCATCTTCATCCAACAGGTTGATTTTATAGTCAACATAGGTGGACATGTTTTTATTGAAATAGTAAGTCGCGCCAACATCGGCGTATTTAACCAGATCTTTATCATCAACACCTGCTGGGTTGTCTGCACCACCGGCAGCGTGCAGGTCACGGCCTTTAGACATCAGGAAAGAGACTGCCGGACGCAGACCAAAATCAAACTGGTACTGTGCAGTGACTTCAAAGTTCTGGGTTTTGTTTGCAACAGCATAATCGCTGTCGCCAAACGGGGTCATATTACGCGTTTCTGAATACATGGTTGCCAGGTAAATATTGTTAGCATCGTATTTTAGCCCAGCAGTCCACGCGTCTGCTTTATCACCACCTGCCGCAGTATGGTTAACCTGGTCATTGGTGCGGTCAGAAGAGGTGTATGCCGCACCAGCGCTAAAGCCCATGCCTAAATCATATGTTGTGGAAAGACCCCAGCCGTCACCGTTTTCATGGCGAACATCACGTCCGTTGTTGGTGCCTTCCTGACCATTACTGGCACCTTCGTTGTTACCTTGATACTGCACCGCGAAGTTCAGACCATTTACCAGACCGAAGAAATCAGCATTACGATAAGTCGCGACGCCATTGGCACGACCAGTCATAAAGTTGTCTGCATTGGTATAAGAGTCACCGCCAAATTCAGGTAGCATATCAGTCCAGCCTTCGATGTCGTACATTACGCCATAATTACGTCCGTAATCGAAAGAACCGTAATCTGCAAATTTCAGTCCGGCAAATGCCAGACGGGTCCATGACTGGTTTGTTGAAGATTCGGTGTTGTTTGCCTGAATATTGTATTCCCATTGACCGTAGCCAGTGAGTTGATCGTTAATTTGGGTTTCGCCTTTAAAACCCAGACGAGCATAGCTCTGGTCGCCATCTTTCGCTGAATTATCAGAAAAATAATGCAGGCCATCAACTTTGCCATACAGATCTAATTTGTTGCCGTCTTTATTATAAACTTCGGCTGCATGTGCAGCACCTGCAGCGAGCAGGGCAGGAATTAAGAGTGCCAGTACTTTGCTTTTCATTGAATAAATCCTTTAGTTATTTTATTTGCCTTTCATCCCCATTTTGGGGAGTGAAAACATCCTAAAGGAGAAGTTCAGTTAGCCGATAAATATCATTTGTTACGCCTTAAGTAAAACCTTAATTAAATAATTCTTCTGAAATGATAATAAGTCTGGTGAATGTATTGGAGATAACACATACAAAATAAAAATTATACTTTTAATTTTCTATACGTTATTCTGCGCGGGTTATATGCCTTTATTGTCACAGATTTTATTTTCTGTTGGGCCATTGCATTGCTACTGATTTTCCAACACATAAGAAGACAAGCCCGAACAGTCGTCCGGGCTTTTTTTAGAATTGGATAATCCTTATCCAGAGCATTTAATCGGTGTTGCTTTTTTCCGCTTTTCCGGCCATTTGTGCCAGAAAGTCATAGCGTTTTTGCAAATCAGCTGCAGCATCTTTCCATAACTGTTCTGCCACTTCTGGCTGCTGCGAATTCAGACGACGGAAACGCTGCTCGTGAAGTAACGTTTCTTCCAGTGCTTCTGACGGCGGGCGTGAATCCAGCGCCAGCGGCAGTTTGCCTTCATCGGCACGACGAGGATCGAAGCGATATAACGGCCAGAAGCCGGTAGCAGTGAGTTGGCGCATCTGATCGTGGCTGAGTGCCAGATCGTAACCATGCTCTTCACATGGGCTATAAGCGATGATCAGCGATGGCCCCGGATACGCTTCCGCTTCCTGAATCGCTTTCACCGTCTGGTTCAACTGCGCGCCGAGAGAAATCTGCGCCACATAAACATGACCGTACATCATCATACTGACGCCAAGATCTTTACGCGCTTTACGTTTGCCGTGCTCGCCAAACTTAGTTACTGCACCCAGCGGTGTCGCTTTCGACGCCTGACCACCGGTGTTGGAATAGCATTGCGTATCCAGCACCAGAATGTTGACGTTTTCCGTCAAACTCAATACATGATCCAGACCGCCAAAGCCGATATCGTAAGCCCAGCCATCGCCACCAATCAGCCAGATTGATTTTTCCACCAGGGCATCTGCGTCACGCAGCAGTTCATGTGCTTCAGCAACATCGTTGAGTTGCTGGCGTAAAGCTGCAACCTGTTCACGACGAACCTCTGGCGTGGCGTCTGATTTCAACGCAGTCAGTAATTCCGCCGGGATTTTATCGGCAAATTGATCGAGCAGACGCAGCACGCGGACACGGTGTTGATCGACCGTCAGGCGGAAACCAAGGCCAAATTCGGCGTTATCTTCAAACAGCGAGTTCGCCCATGCCGGTCCACGACCATTGGCATCGGTGGTATATGGTGTTGAAGGCAGGTTACCGCCGTATATTGAAGAACAGCCAGTGGCATTAGCGATCAACATCCGGTCGCCATAGAGCTGAGTCAGCAATTTAATATACGGCGTCTCGCCACAACCGGAGCAAGCACCGGAATATTCAAACAGCGGTGTAATCAGCTGCGATGTACGAATATCAATACGTTCCAGTTTGCTACGGTCGATTTCCGGCAGGTTGAGGAAGAAATCGTAATTGATTTTCTCTTCTTCGACATGTTCCAGGCGCGACATCATATTGATGGCTTTAATCTCTGGATTCTGACGGTCTTTCGCCGGGCAAACTTCGACGCACAGGTTACAACCGGTGCAATCTTCCGGAGCCACCTGCAAGACATATTTCTGCCCGCGCATATCACGCGATTTCACATCCAGCGAATGCAGGCTGGCAGGGGCGTTTTCCATCGCTTCAGGCGGTACCACTTTTGCGCGAATAGCTGAGTGTGGGCAAGCGGCGACACAGTGGTTACATTGGGTACAGAGTTCCTCTTTCCAGATGGGGATCTCTTCGGCGATATTGCGTTTTTCCCAGCGCGTGGTGCCCATCGGCCAGGTGCCGTCTGGCGGCAGCGCCGAAACGGGGAGGGCGTCGCCAAGCCCGGCGAGCATCGCAGCGGTTACGGTTTTCACGAAATCAGGAGCGGCATCGGAAACCACTGGCGGTCGATTGGCGCTATGCGGATTAACTGGCTGCAGTGGAACTTCTTCTACGGATTCACGTGCCAGCGCCAGAGCCTGCCAGTTGCGTTCCACCAGATCCTGGCCTTTGCTACTGTAACTTTTGGCAATCGCACCCTGCAATTCTGCCAGGGCGCTATCGCCAGGCAGAATCTGCGTCAGATGGAAAAAAGCCATCTGCATGACGGTATTAATACGGGCCGCCAGGCCACATTCGCGGGCGATTTTCGCCGCGTTAATCACATAGAAGCGCGCTTTTTTCTGGTTTAGCACGGCCTGAACTTCCTGCGGCAAGCGCGACCACACTTCAGCTGCGCTGTACGGCGTGTTAAGCAGGAAAATGCCGCCAGGTTTTAAACGCTCAGCCATCTGATATTTATCGATAAACTGCAACTGGTGGCAGCCAACAAAATCAGCCTGGGAAATGAGATAAGCGGAACGAATCGGCTGTTCGCTCACGCGAAGGTGAGAAACCGTCAGGCCGCCCGCCTTTTTGGAGTCGTAAACAAAATAGCCCTGTGCGTACCACGGCGTGGAATTTCCGATAATCTTGATATTGTTTTTGGTCGCGGAAACGCTGCCATCACTACCAAGGCCATAAAACAAGGCTTCCAGTTTCGCCGAGTTTGGTAGGGTGTTTTCCGGCAACGGCAGTGACAGATTGGTTACATCATCGTAAATACCAACCGTAAAGCGCGCTTTCGGTTTAGCTGCGTTGAGCTCGGCAAATACCGCCAGTACACAGTCCGGGCCAAATTCTTTGGATGAGAGACCATAGCGCCCACCAATGACACGGGGAAGGGTTTCACGCTCGCCATTATTAAAGGCTTCTGCCAGTGCGGTCATCACATCCAGGTACAGGGGTTCCGCTTGCGCACCTGGCTCTTTGGTGCGATCCAGCACCGCCACTATCCGAACAGAGTCCGGCAATGCTTGCAGTAAGTGTTTGGCGGAGAAGGGGCGGTACAGGCGAACTTTCAGCACGCCGACTTTTTCGCCACGGGTCAGCAATTCATCAACCACTTCTTCACATGTGCCAATGGCTGAGCCCATCAGGATAATTACCCGTTCCGCTTGCGGATGCCCGTAATACTCAAACGGCTGATACTGACGACCTGTCGCGGCAGCGAAATCATTCATCGCCTGTTCAACATGGTCATAGACCGCGTTGTACCATGGGTTGGTGGCTTCGCGAGACTGGAAATAAGTGTCAGGATTGGCGGACGTACCGCGGATCACCGGATGTTCCGGGTTGAGTGCCCGGGCGCGATGAGCATCAATTTCTGCCTGCGGCATCAGTTCAAGAATCGTGTCATCGGCCAGCGGGACAATTTTATTGATTTCGTGGGATGTGCGGAAACCATCAAAGAAATGAATAAATGGCACGCGGCTTTTCAGCGTCGCGATGTGCGAAATGAGAGCAAAGTCTTGCGCTTCCTGGACGCTTGCTGCACACAACATCGCGCAACCCGTCTGGCGCACCGCCATAACGTCGGAATGATCGCCAAAAATAGAGAGTGCATGTGTGGCAACGGTACGTGCCGCAACATGCAGGACAAACGGCGTCAGTTCGCCTGCCAGTTTGTACAGCGTTGGGATCATCAGCAGCAAACCCTGCGATGACGTAAACGATGTTGAGAGGGCACCAGTTTGCAAAGCACCATGCACGGTAGCGATAGCACCCGCTTCCGACTGCATTTCAACCACGCGTGGTGTGTCTCCCCAAACGTTTTTCAAGCCGTTTCCGGCCCATGCATCAGCCTGTTCTGCCATCGTGGAACTGGGGGTAATAGGGTAGATGGCGATAACTTCACTGGTGCGAAACGCCACCGAAGCAACCGCGCCATTACCGTCAATAGTAATCATATGACACCCTTACATTGCGCAAATGAGGGGCGCACGAAATTGCTGCGCGCCCAGTAGTAATCGTTCAATTTTAGCAAATGGCTTTCTTCTGCATTTTCGCTTTTGTGTCCCCCACATCAGCGTAATGAATGTTTTGATCAAACAGAGGGCAAAAAAATAGCCATAAAAAAGTAAAAATGCGGGGCAACGCGCAGGACAGCTCTCGACGCCGCCCTCTGTGCTGCCTATTATTTATGGCGGTGTCGTTTGGCTTGAAGATCAGAGGAAGAAAAGATGCGAGCAGCGTTTTGGGTAGGGTGTGCCGCTTTATTGTTGTCGGCGTGTAGTAGTGAACCTGTTCAGCAGGCGACTGCGGCGCACGTAGCGCCAGGTTTAAAAGCGTCGATGTCCAGTAGTGGAGAAGCAAATTGTGCAATGATCGGCGGTTCGCTTTCTGTTGCCCGCCAACTGGATGGTACGGCGATTGGGATGTGTGCATTACCCAACGGCAAACGCTGTAGCGAACAGTCACTTGCCGCCGGGAGCTGTGGCAGCTATTAATTCATTAAATCCGCCAGCTTATAAGTTAATGTCTGTTTCGCGGTCGCCAGCGTTAACTGGTTCGCGGTCAGATCCACTTGTGCACCTTCTTTCAGCATTTCGCTAATGGTGTTATCGAGTTCATTAAGCTGCGGGTTAACGCACATCATACGGGTCATTGCCAGCCCTTTGGCGGTCAGTTCACCATTAGACAGTTTGCCTTCACCGCTAAAGCGGTTACACATGCTGCCGGAAATCATCATCTTTTCACCAAAGCTGATTTCTGGCGGATTTTTATCGCTGGTCACGGGCTTACCGTTTACGCTTTCCAGCACAAAGCGATGATGCTGTAGCTGTTCTGGCGTTACAGCAATTTTGTCACTACTTACACATCCCGCCATCAGCAGGCTTAGCGCAACAAGCGCGGCTACTTTCTTCATTGTGGTTCTCAATTACTGTTTCTGATTCAGGACTATTTTAAGAATAGAGGATGAAAGGTCTTTGGGGATTATCTGAATAAGCTCCCCTGGTATGCAGGGGAGCGGCAAGATTAAACCAGTTCGTTCGGGCAGGTTTCGCCTTTTTCCAGATTGCTTAAGTTTTGCAGCGTAGTCTGAGAAATACTGGTCAGAGCTTCTGCTGTCAGGAATGCCTGGTGCCCGGTAAACAGCACGTTGTGGCAGGCAGACAAGCGACGGAATACGTCATCCTGGATCACGTCGTTGGATTTATCTTCAAAGAACAGATCGCGTTCGTTCTCATACACGTCCATACCCAACGAACCAATTTTCTGATTTTTCAGCGCTTCAATTGCCGCCTGAGAATCAATCAATGCACCGCGACTGGTATTGACGATCATCACGCCATTTTTCATCTGATCGAAGGCGGCTTCGTTCAACAGATGGTAGTTTTCCGGTGTCAGCGGGCAGTGCAGAGAGATAACGTCTGATTCAGAGAACAGGGTTGGCAGATCGACATACTCCACACCGAGTTCCAGCGCCGCCGCACTTGGATACGGATCGAACGCCAGCAGACGCATACCAAAACCTTTCAGAATGCGCAGCATCGCCACACCGATTTTACCGGTACCGATAACGCCTGCCGTTTTGCCATACATAGTAAAGCCGGTCAGACCTTCCAGAGAGAAGTTAGCGTCACGGGTACGCTGATACGCGCGGTGAATACGGCGGTTCAGCGTCATCATCATACCGATGGCGTGTTCAGCAACGGCCTCTGGATCATAGGCTGGAACACGGACTACTTTGAGCCCCAGTTCTTTTGCCGCGTCAAGGTCGACGTTATTGAAACCGGCACAGCGCAAGGCGATATATTTAACGCCGTGCTTTTTCAGCTCTTCCAGCACCGGGCGGCTGCCGTCATCGTTTACGAAAATACATACCGCTTCGCAGCCATTGGCAGTTTTAGCGGTTTTTTCCGTCAGCAGAAAGTCAAAAAATTCCAGCTCAAAGCCAAAGGACTCGTTCACCTGTTGCAGGTACTTCTTGTCGTACTGTTTTGTGCTATAAACGGCGAGTTTCATAAGACTTTCTCCAGTGATGTTGAATCACATTTAAGCTACTAAAAATATTTTACAAAATTTCAAATATAATTGAAAGATATGGCGATATTGAAAAATTCATCAACAACTATGCTTAGTGTAGGCGCAACCTTCAACTGAACGGTTAAACATGCCACAATACCCGTATTGAATGCTTAATTTTTCGCTAAATCAGGATATTAACTACCCATGCTGGGTAAATATAAAGCCGTTCTCGCGCTGTTATTACTGATTATTCTTGTGCCGTTAACGCTGCTGATGACGCTCGGGCTGTGGGTTCCCACGCTGGCGGGCATCTGGCTACCGCTCGGGACACGTATTGCATTAGATGAAAGCCCACGCATTACGCGTAAAGGTTTAATCATCCCCGATCTCCGTTATCTGGTGGGAGATTGTCAGCTTGCGCATATCACCAACGCCAGCCTTTCACATCCCAGTCGCTGGTTATTGAGCGTCGGCACGGTAGAACTTGATTCTGCTTGTCTGGCGAAATTGCCGCAGACGGAGCAATCGCCAGCCGCTCCAAAAACCCTCGCGCAGTGGCAGTCCATGCTGCCTAACACCTGGATCAATATCGATAAACTGATTTTTTCTCCCTGGCAGGAATGGCAGGGAAAACTCTCTCTCGCATTAACCTCCGATATCCAGCAACTGTGTTATCAGGGCGAAAAAGTTAAATTTCAAGGCCAGCTGAAAGGGCAACAACTTACAGTCAGCGAACTGGATGTCGCCGCGTTTGAAAATCAGCCGCCGGTAAAACTGGTGGGGGAATTTACTATGCCGCTCGTGCCGGATGGACTTCCGGTAAGTGGTCATGCTACTGCGACGTTAAACTTACCGCAGGAGCCTTCACTGGTGGATGCCGAGCTGGACTGGCAGGAAAATAGCGGGCAATTGATTGTGCTGGCACGGGATAACGGCGATCCGTTGCTCGATTTGCCGTGGCAAATTACTCGTCAACAATTGACCGTAAGCGATGGTCGCTGGAGCTGGCCGTATGCAGGTTTTCCTTTAAGTGGCCGACTGGGTGTTAAAGTCGACAACTGGCAGGCAGGGCTCGAGAACGCTCTGGTCAGCGGGCGACTGAGTGTGCTGACCCAGGGGCAAGCGGGTAAAGGCAACGCGGTGTTAAATTTTGGCCCAGGAAAATTAAGCATGGATAACAGCCAGCTGCCTCTGCAGCTGACCGGTGAAGCGAAACAGGCGGACCTCATTTTATATGCCCGTTTACCTGCGCAGCTAAGTGGAAGTCTGTCTGACCCAACGCTGACCTTTGAGCCTGGCGCGTTACTTCGTTCAAAGGGAAGAGTCATTGATTCGCTGGACATCGATGAAATCCGCTGGCCTTTAGCGGGTGTAAAAGTCACCCAACGTGGTGTTGACGGACGTTTGCAGGCCATTTTGCAGGCGCATGAAAATGAACTGGGCGATTTCGTGCTGCATATGGATGGGCTGGCGAATGATTTTCTCCCTGACGCTGGCCGCTGGCAGTGGCGCTACTGGGGAAAAGGGAGTTTTACACCGATGAATGCCACCTGGGATGTCGCAGGAAAAGGTGAGTGGCATGACAGCACGATTACGCTGACCGATCTCTCCACCGGTTTCGACCAGTTACAATACGGTACGATGACGGTAGTAAAGCCGAGATTAATTCTCGACAAGCCCGTCGTCTGGGTACGTGACGCACAGCATCCCTCCTTCAGCGGCGCGCTGTCACTGGACGCCGGGCAAACGCTGTTCACTGGCGGCAGTGTGTTACCGCCATCAACCTTAAAATTTAGCGTCGATGGGCGCGATCCGACGTATTTCCTCTTTAAAGGCGATTTACATGCTGGTGAGATTGGCCCGGTTCGGGTAAATGGTCGCTGGGACGGTATTCGTCTGCGCGGTAACGCCTGGTGGCCTAAACAATCACTGACTGTATTCCAGCCGTTGGTGCCACCCGACTGGAAGATGAACTTACGCGATGGTGAACTGTATGCTCAGGTTGCATTTTCAGCAGCGCCCGAACAAGGATTCCGCGCGGGAGGGCACGGCGTGTTGAAAGGCGGTAGTGCCTGGATGCCAGATAATCAGGTTAACGGTGTCGATTTTGTCCTGCCTTTCCGTTTTGCCGATGGAGCCTGGCATCTGGGGACTCGCGGTCCCGTTACGTTGCGAATTGCCGAAGTGATTAATCTGGTTACAGCGAAAAATATTACGGCTGATTTGCAAGGGCGTTATCCGTGGACTGAAGAAGAACCATTGCTGTTGACTGATGTTAGCGTCGATGTGTTAGGCGGTAACGTGCTGATGAAACAATTACGTATGCCGCAACATGACCCGGCGCTGTTGCGGCTGAATAATCTTTCCTCCAGCGAACTGGTTAGCGCCGTCAATCCGAAACAATTCGCCATGTCCGGGGCATTTAGTGGTGCATTGCCGTTATGGCTAAACAACGAAAAATGGATAGTGAAAGACGGCTGGCTGGCAAATAGCGGGCCGATGACCTTGCGGCTGGATAAAGACACCGCAGATGCAGTGGTGAAAGACAATATGACCGCGGGTTCAGCAATTAACTGGTTGCGCTATATGGAAATTAGCCGTTCATCGACAAAAATTAATTTAGATAATCTCGGTTTATTAACCATGCAGGCCAATATTACAGGTACCAGTCGCGTTGATGGTAAAAGCGGTACGGTAAATCTTAATTACCATCATGAAGAGAATATTTTTACGCTGTGGCGCAGTTTACGCTTTGGCGATAATCTCCAGGCATGGCTGGAGCAGAACGCGCGTCTGCCGGGAAATGACTGTCCGCAAGGAAAAGAGTGTGAGGATAAACAATGAAAATTTTACTGGCTGCGTTGACGTCATCTTTTATGCTGGTTGGCTGTACGCCTCGCATTGAAGTCGCTGCACCTAAGGAACCGATCACTATCAATATGAACGTTAAAATTGAGCATGAGATCATCATCAAGGCAGACAAAGATGTCGAAGAGCTGCTTGAGACCCGTAGCGATCTTTTTTGAGGTGATGATGAAAAGAACATTACTTCTTTGTGCATTTCTTGTTGGCTTGGTAAGCAGCAATGTAATGGCATTGACTCTGGATGAAGCCAGAACTCAGGGGCGGGTAGGGGAAACATTTTATGGTTATCTGGTTGCGCTGAAAACAGATGCTGAAACTGAGAAATTAGTAACCGACATTAATGCCGAACGTAAAGCGAGCTATCAACAACTGGCAAAGCAGAATAATGTGTCGGTGGAAGATATCGCGAAACTCGCCGGGCAAAAGCTTGTAGAACGGGCCAAACCCGGGGAATATGTACAAGGGATAAACGGTAAATGGGTGCGAAAATTTTAATAGCAAAACCGCAATATCGGGATAACGCTACAGGAGAAGGCGATTAATCTATTTTCCGGAAATATTTTGCTCTTTTAATTATAAGACTGAGTTATGTTTCGGCTCTGCTTTATTTATTCGAGTATTGGTTTATACCGTTTTTTTCATTAAATAAATATCTATGTGACGCATTTGAATTTATAATTTATATAATATAGATAATTTGTATGTTTCGCAGGTTTATTTATTTCTCTGTATTATAAATCCAGATTGTCAGAAAATATGTTTGATTAGGTAACAATCTACTGGCAATATTGGACGTCCTCTATGTTTTAAATAATCAATTGGTCGGGTCAGGGTATCCGACCTTCTTTATATTCGCCAGAAGGATTTATTATGCAAAGGAAAACTCTATTGTCGGCCTGTATTGCATTAGCTCTGAGTGGTCAGGGTTGGGCGGCAGATATTACAGAAATAGAAACCACCACAGGTGAAAAGAAAAATACCAATGTGACTTGTCCAGCAGATCCTGGAAAACTCAGTCCAGAAGAGCTTAAACGCTTACCCTCTGAATGCTCCTCTGTAGTCGAACAGAACCTGATGCCATGGCTTGTCACAGGTGCTGCTACTGCGTTAATCACAACCTTAGCCATAGTGGAACTAAACGACGATGATGATCATCATCGCAATAATTCTCCACTTCCACCAACTCCACCTGATGATGATTCAGACGACACTCCAGTTCCTCCAACTCCTGGCGGAGATGAGATAATACCAGACGACGGTCCGGATGATACCCCGACGCCTCCCAAACCGATTGCGTTTAATAATGACGTTATCCTCGATAAAACAGAAAAAACGTTAACTATTCGCGATTCAGTTTTCAGTTATACCGAGAATGCTGACGGGACTATTTCTCTGCAAGATAGCAATGGGCGTAAGGCGACTATTAATCTTTGGCAGATTGATGAAACGAATAAGCTGATTGGTGACAAGGAAGATGCCGGAAAGGTAGAGGGCAGTACAATCTTTGAAAAGATAGGCTCCATTATCAAAATATTGTCTGCCGACGGCATAGAAGGACTGGTAAGGGCGCTTCAAAATGTAGGCGGAGCGCAGACGATTGAAGAAGGTGTCGATCATTTGAATACAGATCTGTTAGACGCCAGGGAGCGTATCAGCATACTGGAAAAAGAAAAATGGTATTCAGACATTACTTTGCTGGCAGATATGCAGGGGAATACTGCAGGATATACGTATCAGGAAAACGGTGCGGCCTATGTATACCAGATACCGCTTGTGACAGAGGAAGACCAGATTGATCTGAGTGAAGAGGATACATCTATCGTAGTTGAATTTAAGCGGCCAGACCGTCTGCCTTCTAATGTAGCTTTGACTACAAGAGGTAATGACCTGCTAATATCTTTCACAAACAGGCCGACGCGTAACATTCAGATCACTACAATTCATGTTTACAAAGAAAAGAGATAAAGGAGGATTTCTATGAATTACAAATCAAAGATAAAACAGGCAGCTGCGCTGCTGCTTATTTCTGGAATGCTTGTAAGTATACCTGCAGTCAGAAGTGAGGCAGCCGTCATTACATCAAATGCTACAGATAAAACGGCGGTAATATTTAATGAAAATACTGCTTACAGTGCGGGAGATTATATTATATATGATGGCGAGATGTATTTATGCACCGAAGAGATCCAGGGTTCATGGGATATGGCACAGGGGCATTTTCTCAAGATTACAAAAAATCATGAGCTTGGGAAAAGTGAAGATCTGTCGGCCGTATATGGCAGCGAGAAGGATCCTTCACAGGAGACGTCGCTGATGGCATTTGTGGCAAATGCATGGCAGAAGCTCAAAGGGTTTCTCGGAATAGGCGATACGCAGGTACCGGAATCAGACAATTACAAAGAGGCATCGGTCAGTGCAAAGCTGAACTATCTGGAGAAGCAGAATAATACATTGACTACGAATGTATCAGGACTAAAGGAAAGTGTAGACCGGTCTTTTACATCTGTCAGTAATGGGAAAAATTTGTTGACGAACGCCATTACTGGCAGTGGAGGTACAGCAAGTTCGTCTTATACATTTCAGCAGTTTAGTCAGGCAATCAGTGATCTGGCACAGTCACGCTATCAGGCAGGGATTACTTTTGCAGACGGAAGGGTAAATGAAGATTCAGAAAGCTATAAGCAGGGAGCCTCATCAAGCAGTCTCAAAGAGTATGCAGCAGAAGTAAGGCTGGATTACTATGGGCCGAACTGTGAAGAGGAATACTTCACTATGGTGCAGGATGAAGATGGCGGCCGTACCTACAAGTTCAAACAAAAATTTGAAGGACATCAGATCGTCGGGATCTATTGCTGGACATGGACATATAATATTTATGAAGGCTGGACAAAATCACAGACGGGAGTATATACAAACAGAGGATTTAAATTTTCTGATAATATCGGACAACTTGAATGGTCAGTGTCTGGCGGGTCTGCGACATGGGGAGAATTCGGATTTTCTTTAAGGCATGCGGATTCGGCTTATGTCGATATGGAGATAAGAATTATGTATATTTGATAGAAAATATCTTAAAACTGGATTTTATTTGCACTCTGGTGGGATGTATTTTGCTGCAAATTGATTCGCCAGTGGTATGCCGTCCGATGGGCTTTATGCCCGCTCGGGCGGCATTTATATAAGGTTCTAGAGGCAATTATAACTACAGAAAGGACATAATATAAATGGGTGTAGTTGATAAGATCTTTGATAATTTTGAAATGCTTTATGATGGCTATACAGATATGCCTAAAGCAAGGGCAGTACGGAAAGAAATGTGCAGTTATTTTGAGAAAGAGGGCGTCAATATGGTAGAAGCAGAGCATTATGTTACGTCGCTGGTTTCAGAATACGAAAAGCAGGGGTTTTTGTACGGTTTCCGATATGCGTGTGCATTGTTTTTGGACGGCACTCTGCTGATCTAAATACAGTATCTAGATCAGCGAAAAAGTCTTAGAGCGTGTTTGAAAAATCATTCCCGCGATCTGCACTCCCCACTTCAAGCTTCT
>OFGL01001367.1_pt1 | contig 14641 bp, 10 predicted proteins | sample 1521801 | NCBI WGS metagenome assembly OFGL01 (sample SAMEA3504085, study PRJEB24116) | mouse gut metagenome | biome: mouse gut; feature: mouse-associated habitat; material: faeces | place: Denmark | collected 2011 | reverse complement strand
CCGGAAAGGGCTTCGCGGTGGTGGCCGACGAGGTGAAGCAGCTGGCCGCCAAGAGCGCGGAGGCCGCGCAGAGCGCCACCGACATGGGCAATAACACCAAGTCCATCATCCAGACCGGCGTGGAGCTGACTGCGGATACCGCCGGTTCCCTCCGGGCGATTTCCGACGTTTCCGCCCAGATCAACACCATTTCCGATCAGCTGACCGCGGCGGTGCGGGGACAGGAGCTTGCCCTGGCCGCCGCCCCCGGCATCGCGGGCATGTCCGGCGCGGCGGTGTTCTCCCTGGGGTCGGACGGCACCGACGGCCCCACCGACGCCGCGGGAGGCTACGTGGACGGTTCCACCGCCCAGGTTCTGCGGGAGCAGGGGGTGGACATTTTCGCGGCGCTCAGGGACAATGATTCCTACCATGCGCTTGATAAGGCCGGCGGCCTTATTAAGACCGGCCCCACCGGGACCAATGTGAACGACATCGCGGCGCTGCTGCTGGAAAGCTGAGCGCAAGCCAAAGCAAACGAAGGGGCCGCTGCCATCCCGACCGGGTGACAGCGGCCCTTTTATGCGTTACCGGCCAAGGCGGATGCCGGTCAGGTATTCGTAGTATTGGGCGATGGCGCTGTGGTCCTTTTGCCCGCCCTCGTGGTGCTGCACCCACTGCAAAATTTCCTGCACCTGGGCGGTCATGGGCACAGGCGCACCCACAGAGTGGGCACAGTCCAGGACATTATTCAGATCCTTGATATGCAGGTCGATTTTGAAACCGGGCGCGTCGTCCCCGGCCAGCATCATAGGGACCTTGGCGTTCATGGCGGTGGAGCCCGCCAGCCCGCCCCGGATGGCCTGGAACACCAGCTCCGGATCCACCCCGGCCTTCTGGGCCAGGGTCAAAGCCTCCGCTGCCGCCTGGATATTGCAGGCCACGATAATCTGATTGGCCAGCTTGGTGGTATTGCCCGCGCCCACCTCGCCGCAGCGCACGGCAGAGGCCCCCATATTGAGCAAAATCCCTTTATAACGGTCGAAGATTTCCTGTTTGCCGCCTACCATGAAAGACAGGGTGCCGTCAACGGCCTTGGGTTCGCCGCCGGATACTGGGGCGTCCAGCATTTCCACCCTCCGCTTGGCCAGCTCCGCCGCAATTTCCTGGGAGGCGACCGGGTTTATGGAAGACGTGTCGATGACGGTTTGGCCCTGGCGCATATACTGGGCGATGCCGTCCCCACCCAGCAGGACCTCCCGTACCTGGGGGGAGTTGGGCACCATGGTGATGACCAGCTCGCAGTTTTCCGCCATTTCCCGATATCCGGCGGGGATGGCGCCGTCTTTGCGTAGCGCTTCCTCGGGGGCTTTGGAGCGGTTGCGCACCCAGACCCGATGGCCAGCTTTCAGGAGATTCCGCACCATGGGCTTGCCCATGATGCCCAGCCCGACAAAACCGATATTCATGAAATACGCTCCTCTTTTCTAGCGCCGTTTGAAAATTGGCAATATGCCCAGCCGCGAGGAAGTCTTTCGGCGGGCAAGGCGATTTGTCACAGAAGTACTTTGTGTATTTCAAGGCAAATAAGCGCGGTACGGTGGCAGAAGGCACGCCTTTTTGGCGTGTTGTCAATTTTCACACATGCCCTAATAGTGGTGCCCTCACCATGGCAGGGAAGTCACAAGCGGCAAGTGAGGATTTTCCTTTATGGACGTTTCATGTGCAGCTTCTGCTGCTTATTGTACCATGCCAGCCTGGCTTTGACAAGAATTTTGGCAAATTGCCGGAGGCGAATGAAGTGACGGAAATAGGGGTTGACAGAAGGGGGAAATCGTGCTATCATAATCTAGCCTTGATAAGCCGGAGTGGCGGAATTGGCAGACGCCCGGGACTTAAAATCCCGTGGGAGTGATCCCGTGCCGGTTCGACCCCGGTCTCCGGCACCAATAAAATATCGCGGGGTGGAGCAGTCTGGTAGCTCATCGGGCTCATAACCCGAAGGTCGTCGGTTCAAATCCGGCCCCCGCAACCACAATGATGTGTGGCCGATTTTTTGGAATGTTGATTAGCATTTCAAGTCGGTCGCACATCATTTTTTGCACGCAAACGGAGCGCAGTCAGCAGAAATGCTGGCTGCGCTTTGCTTTTTAAAATATATTTCTTCTGCTTGGGCCGGGGTTTGATTGCCGATGCTGCTGTGGGGCCTTCGGTTGTTGTAGAAGTCCATGTACTCCCTCAGAGACACTGCTAAATCAGATATACCATGATAGCGGTAGCGGTGGACCTCTTCCACCTTTAAACTGGCAAAAAAGGATTCCATAGGTGCGTTGTCATATGGAACTCCTGGAGCCGAAAAAGATTGCGTTACGCCACAATCATACAGCAAACCTCGGAATTGATGGCCGGTGTACTGCCCTCCCTGGTCGCTATGAAACAATAGGTTTTTCGGGGAACCGCGTACCGCAAATGCGTCCTGGAACGTATGGCAAACCAGACCGGCATTTTTCTGCGTGTTAAGATGGGCCGCAACTATCCTCCTGGAAAATAGATCCAGAATTACACACAGGCAGCACGTCCCCGCATCTGTTTTAATGTCTGTAATATCGCTGAGCCAAGCCATATTGGGCCGTGGTGGTGAAAACTTTCTGGCCAGCAGATTCGTGCAGCTTCTATCCCAAGTAAAGCCGGAACCGATTTTCTTCTCTGGTGGCACATAGCTCGGATCAATTTCGCAGAGGAGCTTCAGCACTTTTTTCTTACAGACGGTAAATCCTTGTTCCATCAGTTTTTGTCGAATGCGCTCAGCCCCGATTCGCTTGGGACTCGCCTCGCAGATTTTTTGAATTGCTGGCAGAAGCTCTTGGTCTCGCTTCTCATAAGTGGTGAACTCTGGCCTGCGGAATGCATGGTAATATAGGTTTGATTTTCGAATTTTTAGTGTGCGGCAGACTCGGTTTGGCCCATATCGGTCAAGCACTTGCCGCGCACAGGTTATACGAGCAGGTTCCGGGATTTCTGTAATGTCCCACTCATTTTGCAGCAGAAAAAGTTCCGCCTCTTTTTGTTGGAAAGCAAACCGTAAATCAGTATTTCTTCGGTGCACAGTTTTCAGATCCACTGTGCTTGCCTGTGCATACTGAGCGTCAAATCGCTTGAACCATTCGCTCAAAGATTTGTCTGTAACCCCAGCTATTTCACAAATCTCGGTCAGTGTAAATCCGTCGCGATACTTTTCATATAACTGCCATTTATACGCCTCATCATAGAATTTTGACATCTGTCCCCTCCTCCAGAGCAAGCGCACAGTTGGAGGGATAATACGTATTTGCATATTTGTTGCTGGATAATCCCATCTGCTTCATCAGCTTACCAATCCTCCGTTTACTTGTTGTAATCCCTTGCTCTTGTAATAGAACACGGATTCTTTCTGCCCCCAATCGTCCTCTGCAGTTCTCAAAAATCGCGCGGATTGCACCGCTCAAGTCGCGCTCCTCTTTCTGGCGCTTTGTTTCATCCATAGCTTTTCTTCTGTAATAATAGAGCGTTGATACAGGTATTTCGAACGTTCGACAGAGCAGATTTACCGGGTATGTTTCTACATATTTTTTTGCCATGCCGATGCGGTCTTTTAAGGGAATTGTTTGTAACACATTGCTTTCGTGGATAATGGATAAAGAGCGCGCTGCTTCATCCAACTGTTGTTTTAGGCTTTTGACATATTCAAGAACCATTCCCATATCTTGAAATGGCAATTCCTCCAGCGTATGCTCCGACAAATCTTTTTTCCATCGTTCGATCCATCTGTAAATTGTGGTAAAGTGGATTCCGAATTCGTTTGCTAATTCTACAGGTGTGTATCCGCAGAGATACTTTGTAAAAACCTCTCGTTTGATCTTTTCTGGGCAGTGATTCATAATAAATACCTCCTGTTGCTCCGATTTTGGACAGCAGGAGGTATTATAGCACAAAATGTGAGCAATAAATTGAGTAAACTTTAAACCCTTGCCTTGCTTCCCTATAGTCTACTCCTCATTCCTCACTCATGGTTATCTTCCTTGCTTTCTCATGGCCTGAACCGCAGTTCCAATATCATCAGAAACTGTCTCGCGGCTCCATTCATCCCAAAACTTCACTGTCGCGCTGTCCGGCTTTTGCCTTGGAATATCAATCACAATTCGGCTGGGCAGCAACGAGGCATCTCCCACGGCAATCGCTTCTCCAATATCTAAAACAGGCAGCAAGTCAGCAAAATTTCCAATGCTGTCCGGCAGTAACTTTTTGATTACGGCCTGATCCTCCGCGTTGGTCAGCCGCATTGCGATAAAGTTACTGCTTTGGCTGAGAACAGTCCGATTGACCTCGGACGGGCGCTGACTCACGATCACCAGGCCAATCCCATATTTTCTGCCCTCCTTTGCGATGCGCTCAAAGCTCTGCAAGCTGGATGATTCAACCCCTTGCTGCGCATTGGCCGGAATATACAGGTGTGCTTCATCGCAGAAAATTGCCAACGGGTTCAGCTTTGAGCGATCCATCCACTGCTGAACGGAAAACACAATACGGGCCAGCAGAGATACAATTAATGGAAGAATATCTGACGGCACTTCGGAAAAGTCCAGTATCTTAATACCGCCGCCTTGACTGGCCGGTGCCATGAGCCGTCGGCACAGCACCTCCATATATGAAAAGTCTAAAAGATCCTCCGCATTGGAGAACATGAAGTTCAGTCTCTTGTCAGAAACTTTGGCGTCCAGTCTTTGGATAAACCGTGACAGCTTCCCATAGAAGTCGCCTTGTACTTGCTGTCCTCTGGAACCGGTTTTTGTCCCTATATTTTGTCCTCTGAGGTATTCCAGAACCTGCGAAATTTGATAAGGAACCGGGCTGTCCACAGTAATTTCGCCTGCTAAATCGCTGTGACCACTATTTTCGAGCATGGCAACCTTTTCAGCAATCACAGCTTGGCTAAACACCATAGCCTGATTGGGAGCATTTGTGTCAGAACGATCCAGCATCAGCGCCAGCATTTCCTCATAGCTCAAAAGCCAGTAGGGAAGAAACATCGTTTGTTCGGAGGGTACGTCAGCAGGTCCCGCAATCTTGTAATGCTGGATACTGTCCCCTGTAATAGGCGCGTATTCACCATGTATATCGAACAGAATCGCGTTACAGGACTTCAATTCTGCTATTTTTTCAAGCAAAGTCGCAACTGTAAAAGATTTTCCTGATCCAGTGCTCCCAACAATAACGGCATGGCGTTGAAACAATTTGTTCCCATCCAGCCAAGCAAGTGCACCATTATTGATCGTGTATTTCCCAATGCACAAAGGGTGTTCCATTCCTGAATCCGCGCCGGAGATCACGCCCATAAAAGCCGTAAGTACATCGTCCGCCATGATGAAGCACTGCGAATCAATTTCCGGGACGGATTCCAATGTGCGTTTAAAAACGTTTCTGCGCTCGCCTTCCCTGTCCAGGAGCGTTCCTATCAACGTTGCTTTTACAACATCCACAGAAGCCGTCTCGTCCCCGTCTGTCTGGTCTAATTCATCGCTGAATTTTCTCATGATTTTACTGACCATGCCAATCAGGGCCTGTCCTACTTTAGAAGATCGAATCGCAATCAGATGATTCACCTGAAGCCTTGACAGTTGGGCCGGGTCTTCTACTTGAACAATAATGGTTGCGGTATCCACCCCTTGGACACGCCCAAATGTCTGCATTTCATCAAAATTGAAAATACCCATTATAAACTCCCCTAATCAATGATACTCATAAAACCGTCAATGGTCCAAAACGTTCCATCCAGAATTTCAACTGTCCGATCAATACAGATTTCTGTGGTATTCGGTTTCATTCCCTCTTGAATGGATATATAATGCTTTGCATTATTGGCCAGTAAGTGTGCTGCAGAATCAAATACATCTCGAGTAATTACAACAATCGGTACGCCGGTTCGAATGCGGGATACGATGTTTTCCTGCACCTGGGTATCGTTAAAGCCGTATCCGATACACAAAAAGCCTGTAGCTTGTCCAATCCGCTCATCCGCCGCAGACAAAATCTGGCGTGGAGTGCCCTGCAGAATGGCCTCAAATTTAGAGCGGCCAGGCGTAATGATTTCAGGAACCAGACCTGGAGGAAGCTCCCGCAGCATGGGCACGGAAACCGCCACATCATGCGCGTCCCGAAATACATCCAGGGAGCCATGAACCTTTAAAAGATTGACAGTGTCCCTTGAAGGAAATCTGCCAGTAAATCTTTTTTGATAATAGCCTTCAAATCCCGTTGAAACGGGAAGGCCAATTGAATCACAGGCATATTCAATGACACGATCATAGTTTGTGGTGATGATGTCGACTTTTTGTGGATGGGCTTGATAAAATTTCCTAATTAGCTGTGATAAGGGAAGTATCTCGTTATCAAAAAGGATGCGGTCAAACAGTTCTAGGTCTTTTGATGATATTAAATTCCAGGTTTCACATTTTACATCAATCAGCATTTCAGGCGTGAGGGTAACTCCCAGAAGTGCTGTCTCCAAATCTGCCCCGCTTTTGAGATTCTCCCGGAAAGTATCCCAACAGGTTGTACCCGTATATTTTGAGTCCAACTGGGTGAGTAAATGATCCCCCAGCAGCCCCATTCCTGGCAAGTGATGAGCTGCGGAACTGCCGCTGCCGATAATGAAAAGCGGCGTATCTTTAACAGCAGACTGGATTGCTTTAAATATATCGTCTCGTTCCATAATTCTGCGCCTTTCTCATAATAATTGTGCGTTCCGACATATTAAGTATAATGGCCTGCATTGGTAATTGCAATATATTTTGGCAAAATGGCAGGCGTTATTCTCCATATTATTCGTCTTCACATTGAATTGTGGACAGTTTTCGATTGTGGACAGTTTTCGACAGACTCCTCATAATAGAGAGCATCCTAAACAGAAACCGGAGTGTTGTCTATGAAAACATTGTCAAAGTCCATTGCCGATTATCTGGAAGCCGGGGAATATGAGCGGAGGCTATCTCCAGATACCCTCAAAGCCTATAGAATTGATTTGCGGCAATTTGCCCTATTTGTAAATGGGGTATGGCCTGACAGGGACTTGTTAAGTAGCTATGTGAAGCATCTGAACCAAAACTTTGCTCCCCGGTCAGTAAAGCGGAAGGTAGCAAGCGTTCGGGCTTTCTACCATGAGCTCAAGCTGAATGGTACTTTGGAAGAAAGCCCATTTGACAAGCTCCATATTCGAATCCAGTCTCCCAAACAGCTCCCGCGAGTTATCCCAACTCATATCGTCCACAACCTTTTGCAATGTGCATATGCTGCCTACTCGCCAGACCGCCGAGATACCCTGAGGGATATTGTAGTACTGGAATTGCTGTTCAGTACCGGCCTACGGGTATCCGAACTGTGTGCGTTATCAAAAGATACAGTTATATTAGAGGCCGGTAACCTTCGTCTGCTGGTCAATGGAAAAGGGAGCAAAGAACGAGTTCTCCAGATTACAACGCCAGAGCTGCTAAAGCTCATGCGAATCTATTACCATGAGTTTCATACAGAAATTCAAGCACAGGGCTTTATTCTTTTCAATCAGCGAGGAAACCCTATCTCGCCACAGTCGGTTCGGCGAATTATTCAAAAACATCTGAAGAAAATCGGTGGTGAGTATCATATAACACCACATATGTTCCGACATACGTTTGCCACTTCGCTATTGGAAGCTGGGATGGATATTCGATACATACAGTCTTTATTAGGACATAGTTCTATATCCACAACACAAATTTACACACACGTTACAACAGCACAGCAAACACTGTTGCTGGCAGAAAAACATCCCCGAGGAAAAATGACATTCTCTCTTTGAATAACAGCAGCAGGCTGCCGGGTAGCAGGCAGTCTGCTGCTGTTTTAATAGATAATCTGCAATTATCGGGCAATTATTGCGTTAAAATCGTTTCAGCGTACTGAGCCGACAAAAGGGAGACGGATCAGATGTGGGAGAAGTATTGGTTTCAATTTGTGAAAAAAGCATCAAATGCCAAGCAAATTGGCGATGGCCTCTTGTTCGAGAATTTGGTGGAAAGTCTGTTGCAGGCAAAATATGGTGTGAAATGGACCAGAACGCCAAAAAGTCATGATGATAACCGCGATTTCTGGCTTTTGACAGAGGATCAACGCATATGGGCCGAATGTAAAAATTACCATGATAAAATTGCGATGGATATTTTGGCCCCAACGCTGGTGATGGCCCAGGTCTATGATGTGAATACCATTCTGTTTTTTAGCCGTTCCCCAATTAACCGGCGTGCAAAAGACAAAATTTTGTCTTTTGGAGAAAAATCTGAAAAGCAAATTCACTTCTTTGATGCTCAGATATTGGAAAATTTGATTTGGACATATAGGAATCAGCTTCCTGAGCGATACCGCCCTCCTAAGGGGTGCACTCCAGCTTCCGTTACAAAGTTTTCTGCGGATCTATATTTTTCCCAAGAAGCAATCGTTGGCGTCCATGAAACTGAGGAACGCTATGTGGACTATTCTTCAGCGGAGCAGGTTCGCTATAACGAAACTTTTGGACTTTCCTTTTTCATATCCAACCCATTCCCTGACATGCCGCTCCACATCAAAATTTCCTTTTTGAAGGGGGAATCCGATCGTTTCCACTTTCAGTACTTGGACAAAGCCATTTCAGCAGAGCAGGACTTGTGGCATGAACGGCAACTGAACGGAGGTGAAGGATGTGCCATTCGACTCAATATGCGCCCCATCAAATTTATGCCAACGTTGCGTTTGCCCGGTTTCTTAGTTGAAGGTAGCACAGAAGACGGAGAGCCTTACGAGTGGCGTTCTAAATCTATCAAACTCGCTTGCCGTTGGATTGGGCAAACAAAACTGATTGGGCATCAGTATGAGAAAATATTAAATGAGACAGAAGACCTGCTTGTTCAAAATGGCAAGATGAGTTTGATGGTTCTTTCCGGGCGCAGTGGGACTGGGAAAACAAGGATGCTTACCGAATGTACCAACATTTTTCTGAAATATGGATATAGTATTTTGAGTCTAACCGCAGCTGAAAATTTTTCTTCCAGCTATTTTTTAGGAGAAATCGTTTCTTTCCTATATGAGATACCAAGCACACAGATATTGAAGGCACTGGAGCAGAAATTTGCGGCCCAAGATGCGGAGCAAGAGGAAGATACCCGCTCTCGATTTCATACAGCACTGAATATTCTCCGTGAAATTAACTGCCTTCAGACAGAGGAAGAACTTTACCAATTCATTGACACTTGTGGGAGTCTCTTGTTTGAAAAAATGTCCAGTCGGCGCTGTGTATTTGTAATGGACAATGTCCAATTTGCGGGGGCCGCTTTTCAGCATTTTCTCCGTCAGTACACGATATATGCAGCCAACCAAAACCGCCCCAACAGATCCGTAATTCTGTGTGCCTTTAATCAGGACTACATGACAATGTCCGCGTCTGAGTTGCTTTTTGATTTGCTGCACTCCAATATCAAGCATTTGCTTTCCCGGAAGTTGTCTGGCTTTGAAAGCGATGAGCTAGGGTTGCTGTTTCTGCGGGAGCTTATCCATACGGGCAACGGACGTTTCGACGCTTTGTTTGAAGCAATCATCAGGCAGATTTCGTTGAATCCCTACCATATTTTCCAGACTGTACGACATCTGGAGGAAAATGGGGCGGTCAAAGTAACGCCTGAGGGGCAGGGATACATTCTTGAGGATGATCGGGCATGGGAGCTGGTTTCCGGGCTTTCTCACGGAATTGAGGAGGTTCTTGAAAAGCGGCAGGAATTTATCACAAGACATTTGCCGGAAGATCGTCTATTCCAAATTTGCTCGGTTTTGTTCCTTTTCGATAAAATAGACCTTGAACTGATGAAATACTTTGGGCTGAAGGCGTCCGAATTGCAGCAGCTTCAGCAGCATGGCTTCCTGCGTACGATCAGCTCAGATGTCTATGTATTTGATCATGACATAATTCGCAACTTTTTTATGACACATCATCAGTCACAACTGCTTGTCTGCCTGGAATGGTTGCGCTTGCATGGTGATCCGGACAAGCTCCGCGGTTATCCGCAGATATATGATTTGTATCAAATTGAAATTGTGGGCAACGATACATATACCTATTCTGTTTTGACGCAGTTAAGCCAGCACTGCCCATCTGCCAGGCTTTCTTCATTCTTCTATCACCGCCTTTTTGAGCGGTGCCTGGATATGGATACCTGCTTCCAGAACAATGAAGCTTGGATCAAATGCTTGAATGACATCTGTAAGCACATCCGATCCATAGATGGTTCAATTTCGGCAGAAAACTGCTATGCACCGGCACATCGTGCGATCCGGGAGAGAGTGGGCCTTTTGGCATATACACAATGCGCTCCGGCTTACCGACAATTTCTGCATTTCTACTGCGATATATTAGTAGAACTGCATCGCAGAGATGCTGTGGAAGAATTGGTCGGAACTGTCCTTCGAGAAAGCGATTCTCTTGTTGGGGTCAATCAAATCTGCTCTGACGAATTAAATGTGCTGCGTGCTATCATGTATAATCGGTGGTATGTTGCCTACAACAACGAATATCCCACTGTAGCCGTGCGTACGAAACGTGAGCAGCTGATGAAGCGCTCCAGAGCCGCTATACCGCATATTAAAAATGCTCAGCTCAAAAATCTGATTACATATTTGAACAATTCTGATGAGGGATACAATTTTTATGGATACAAAAGTGACGAGTCGCAGTTACTTGCTATATGGGATGAATGCCTGAAGGGTATGCCCGAAGCTGCTCCAGAAAAAACACTGAATTATTACCGCAAGCGGTTGCAATATGACTTAATTCACCATAATTTCGATGATGTACTCGACGATTTGGCCAATGGACGGGAGTATCTTGAAAGCGGCGAGTTCTCCCATGAGCCGCTCATATTCAATACGTTTTTCCTAATGGCGGAAATCATGGCGTATTTACAGAGACGGCCAATTCAATCTGCGGACTACATCGAACGTCTTTTGACAGAATTGTCACAAATTCAGCAGATTTTGGAAAATGGCAAGATGGGCGACATCTTGCTGCTTCGCGGGGTGAAGGCATTCTATGCTAAGGACGCAGATGAAACCTACTATGCCTACCATGGTGCGTATGTCCAGTATAGCAAAAAGAAAACTTCGCGTTACTGGATAAAAATATCGCTACTATTGGAAAATATTCATGTGGCCTTTACTGAGCTAAATATATACTCTGGAAAATATGACTTAGGCTTCCTCCCTCGAGCATACCAGACACGGCTATCAGAGGAAGCCCTTGCGCATTTTCATGCTACCGGGATTCAGCAGACAGACGACGGGCGAATAAACTTACCGCTGATTTAGCACCTATTTTCGGCAATGAGTTGCAGCGGCAGAATATTTCCGTGCCGATCCACCACCAAATCATGACTGATGTCCCGCATTTCGAACCAAAGTCGATTGTTAAATAGGGATGTAAACGTATCTACGAAATAGAGTATCGGAGTGGCCAAGTCAATATAGTTAAACGAAAGTGTTCCATACAGGGTAATGCTTTCTAAATCCCGAGTACTTAACAGGCACTCTATTTTGTCTAAAAAAGAGACCCCCAGTAGCTGGGATATCATGCTGTGATAGGATTCCCGATCGTACATCGTTGAAAGATCTACCAGCACATATGCGTTTTGCAACCCGGGAATATTTTCCTTTGCGTATGCTGCAGAAACACGATACCAGTCCTCCATATCATAGACCAACTTTGAATAGTCTTTCATCCCATACATTCCCTTGGCATCCAAACGATAATAACCGAAAGCTGATTTGGAATTGTCCGGATCTGTTCCGCCTTTATGATAGGCCACTGCGTCTGCCGTGACCCAAGTTTCATAACCGATGTCACGAAGCTTTAAGCAATAGTCACAATCCGTATATGAGTAGGGGATTTCTACATCCATTCCGCCGACCTTTTGGAACAAAGTTTTTTTCGTCATCAAAATAGCACTGCAAACCGCTTGCACTTTTCGATCATCCTGTGCCAATGGATGGTCATATAGCAGACCCATCATAGTATGGGCCGCATTAAAGCGGGAATACATGATTCCAAAGTCAATAATACGATTTGTCCGAGGATCAAGAAGCTTTGCCCCTACGGCTCCTGCCTGAGGATGCTGACCCAGACAGCTAAGCAGAGCCTCATACCAGCCATCCCAGACAAAAATGTCTGGGTCCATGATTGTGATAATTTCGCCAGTGCATTGCTCTACTCCGAAATTTACTGCGCGCGGATATTGGATATTACTTGGGAAACGGAATATTCGGCATCTCGGATCGTCTATGGTAAAATTGAGTTCGTCCGATTGAATATTGTTCCCAACAATTATAATTTCAACATCCTCCGGCACCGTTTCTTTGATGCGTTTCAGGCAATAGAACAACATATCTCTGTCTTTATGAAATGGTATGACAATTGATTGTGTCATATGTATTCTCCTCTCATTTGACATATCTAAGTGTAAAAATGGCCCCCGAGCGTTAAATGCGGACTGGTGAAGTAGGATTGATGGATAATTGCAGATTATCCTTCGTTTCAGTATAACATAATGCATTTGAAATTTCTACAAAATTTGATAGTTTTCTGCTGAAAAATTTCAAATACTGTAGCCATTGCCATGAGATAGACTTACGATGCTAAACATCACGTCCTCCATTTTGTTTTTGGACTCAGACTTCGGCAACATTAGGTTCAAATCCTCGTTTGCAGTAAATTTGCAAAGCGGATAATAAAGCATAAAATCAGAAGGGAATGGACAACAAATTCCATGCTTTTGGGCCGCTTTGCAACAAGAGCCGCAACACATTGGTACTGCTGGGTTTGCACAAGAAAACAGCCTCCCGATTATAAGTTCTTTTTGCAAAAACTCATAACTAAGAGAGCCACCAGGCCCCCAGTTCGATTCTGGGAACCGCGAAAACTGAACATCGCGGGGTGGAGCAGTCTGGTAGCTCATCGGGCTCATAACCCGAAGGTCGTCGGTTCAAATCCGGCCCCCGCAACCACAATTCCCTCGATTTCCTTGGAAATCGAGGGAATTTCTTTGATTTTCTGCACTTTTGGGGGCGGTTCATTTTTTGCTTTCCTGCAAGACCCAGGTTCTGACCCATACGGGGAAATGTCCGCTTAGTTCTCAACAGCACCGGAGAGGATGTTTGCCATGGTATTCGCCGCCTGCCGCTGGGCCTGGGTGGTGACGTGGGCGTAAGTGTCCAGCGTGAATCCGGCGCTGTAGTGGCCCAGCATCCCGCTCACGGTTTTGATATCTACTCCGTTTTGCAGGGCCACAGTGGCGAACGTATGTCTCATATCGTGAAATCGAATCCTGGGCAATCCCGCCCGCTTCAGCACCCGATGGAGCATATGGAGTATGCTGTCCGGCGAGATGGGACCGCCTGTGGACGAGGGGAACACGTATTCACTGTTGGTTTTTCTCCGCTGCTCCTTGAGGATTTCCACGGCATCGTGCCCGATGGACACGCTCCGATAAGAGTTTTTCGTCTTGAGCGGAGCCTCCACAACTTCGCCGTCGATTCGGGCGATCTGACGGCGCACCTGGATCGTGCCCCGCTCCAGGTCGATGTCCTCCCATTTGAGGCCCAGCAGTTCGCCCCGGCGCAGACCGGTAGCTAACTCAATGTAGTACAGCTCAAACACGCCGCTCTCTTTGGCCTCGTGGAGGAAGGACGCCAGCTGCTCGGTGGGAAGGGTTTTCATCTCCCGGTGCTCCAGCTTGGGCAGAGCGCAGCCGTCTGTGGGATTGGTAACAATCAGCTTTTGGTCGATGGCGAAATCCATGGCGGAGGAAATCACCTGGTTGATGTTGCGTACCGTTTTGGCGCTGAGACCTTTGGGCTGCTTTTGGGATTCTATCCGCTCCACCCTACCACCGATCAACAGCCTTTTGTAGAGCTTCTGTAAATCCAGAGAGGACAATTTGCCCAGCGGAATTTTACCGATGCTGGGCTTGATATGGTTGTCGATGTACCCTTGATAGGTTTTGTGGGACGAGGGTCTTACTTTGATTTTCGCACAGTTCTCAAACCACACATCCATCCACCGACCTACGGTGTACTGCTCCGCCCGGATGGTGTCCACCTTGGCGTTTTCCTTGATGGCCCGCTGGAGCTTCTCCTTGCACTCCTTCTGCGTTTTCGCCAGCACATTTTTGTAAATCACTTTCCCAGTGTCCGGGTCACGGCCCGCCGTGTACCGCCCCTCCCAGCGTCCATCGCTACGTTTGCGGATGCTGCCTTCTCCGTTGGCTCTCCGTTTTGCCACTCGGAATCGCCTCCTTTCGCAACGACGTACCATACCACACCTTGCTGGGAATAGCCACCCCAAATTACCATTGTTATCACTTCAGACACATATTTTTCGTCTGCGCTGATACCCCTTCTCTTTGGTAACACTGGTGCAATCTGCAATTTCTAATAATGGCACTTTTGGACGAAAACGGCTTTGGCCTAACGGGTTCCTTCTTGTTTACTGCGGCGCAGATTTTGCTTGTTGTCCTTCTCTCTGAATTGCACTTTTTCTCCCCTTTAGGGGCAGGGGGTACCGGGCAGCGTCCCGGTG
>OFGL01001363.1_pt1 | contig 14676 bp, 18 predicted proteins | sample 1521801 | NCBI WGS metagenome assembly OFGL01 (sample SAMEA3504085, study PRJEB24116) | mouse gut metagenome | biome: mouse gut; feature: mouse-associated habitat; material: faeces | place: Denmark | collected 2011 | reverse complement strand
ATGAGCCAATTGAAAATGTTTACTCCCTCAGCAAAAAGAGAGGATATTATCGGTTTTATAGTAGATTGTGTTAAAACGGCAGGCTCTAATCCGTGCCCGCCTGTGGTTATCGGTGTCGGTATCGGCGGTGACTTTGAATACAGTGCAATCCTTGCCAAGAAAGCACTGTGCAGAAATGTTTCCGTGAGAAACAGTGACAGTTTTTATGCAGATATGGAGCAGGAACTTCTTGAAAAAATCAATGCTCTTGACATTGGTCCGCAGGGCTTCGGCGGAAAAACAACGGCACTTTGTGTTAATATTGAAACCTACCCCACACATATTGCAGGCTTGCCTGTTGCAGTAAACGTTGGCTGTCACGTTACAAGACACGCAAGTAAAATTATTTAAAGGAATTTAGTTTATGTATATTCAGATGGTTGCACCATGCCTTTTAGGCTTGGAGGGTTTGGTCAGCGATGATTTAAAAAATATGGAGGCACAGAATGTCTGTGCCGAAAACGGCAGGGGGTTTTTTGAGGGTGACTCAAATATTCTTGCCCGTGCAAATATCAACAGCCGTTATGCTGAAAGAATTTTAATTGTTCTCGACCGCTTCAAGGCTGTTACCTTTGAGGAGCTTTTTCAGAGTGTTAAAAATCTCCCTTGGTCTGAGTTTATCGGTTCGGCTGATACATTCCCTGTTAAGGGCTACAGTATCAATTCCGTTCTTCACTCAGTACCCGATTGCCAGAAAATTATAAAAAAAGCCGTTGTTGAATCTCTCAAGGCTGATTATAATACAACATGGTTTGAGGAAACAGGTCCTGTTCATCAGATTCAGTTTTCTATAATGAAGGACGAGGTTACTGTAATGCTCGACACAACGGGCAGGGGACTTCATAAGCGTGGTTACAGACCTGAAAGCAATGATGCACCAATCAGGGAAACATTGGCAGCAGCCATGTGCAGTCTTTCAAGACTTCGTCATTATCACACGCTTTATGACCCTTGCTGCGGCAGTGGTACAATTTTGATTGAGGGTGCTATGCTTGCTCATAATATTGCCCCCGGAATTAACCGTAACTTTGAATGTGACAGATGGGGGTTACTCCCTGAAAGTGCCTGGAGGCAGGAACGTGAACGCTGTCACGATATTATAAAGACGGATACAGACTTTACTGCATTCGGCAGCGATATTGACCCTAAGGCATTGGAACTTACGATGATTAATGCCAAAAGAATTAAGGTTGATAAATTCTTAAGCCTCAGTGAAAAGGATATAAAATTCTTTAATCCTACTACTGAACGCGGCACACTTATAACAAATCCGCCTTACGGTGAAAGAATGCTTGATATTAAGGAAGCAGAAAGAATTTACCGCATAATGGGTGAAAAGTTTGTTGCTAAAAGAGGCTGGTCATATGGTATCATTTCTCCTGATGAGGAGTTTGAGAAGGTTTTCGGCAGAAAGGCGGATAAAAGAAGAAAGCTTTATAACGGTATGATTAAATGCCAGTATTATATGTACTTTAAATAATTCGGAGGATAAGCTTTTATGAGTTATAAAGATAAATACAATCAGTGGTTGGATTTTGCTGATGATGATACAAAGGCAGAGCTTGAAGCACTGACAGATGAAAAAGAAATTGAGGACAGATTTTATAAGGATTTAGCCTTTGGTACAGGCGGACTTCGCGGTGTTATGGGTGCAGGCTCAAATCGTATGAACAAATATACTGTGGGAAAAGCCACCCTTGGTCTTGCAAGGTATTTAAAAAGTAAAAGCAGCGGCGACATTTCTGTTGCGATTGCTTATGATACTCGTAACAATTCACAGTATTTTGCCAAGACAGCAGCAGGTGTTTTTGCATCGCAGGGCATCAAAGTTTTCATTTATGAAATGGTTGTGCCTGTTCCTGTGTTGTCCTTCACAACGCATTATTTAAACTGTACTGCAGGTGTTATGCTCACTGCTTCACACAATCCAAAGGAGTATAACGGCTATAAGGTTTATGACAGTAAGGGCTGTCAGTTCTGTACTGAGGATGCGAAAAATGCAATCGGATTTATTAATGACATTACCGATTATGCCTCAATTCCGTTTATGGACGAAAGCGACCTTATTACATATATCGGCGAGAATGAGCTTTCTGCATTTTTAGCCGAGGTAAAAAAGCAGTCACTGTATGAAGAAAAGAGTGATTTAAAAATAGTTTATACTGCACTTCATGGCACAGGCAATATTCCTGTTCGCAGAATGTTAGAGGGTATGGACGTTACAATCGTTAAAGAGCAGGAGCTGCCTGATGGTAATTTCTCAACTGTCCGTTCACCGAATCCGGAGGAAAAGGATGCGTTGACGCTTGCTATTGAAAAGGCTAAGGAAATCGGTGCTGACCTTGTTCTTGGTACGGATCCCGACTGCGACAGAGTAGGTATTGCAGTTAAAAATGGTGATGAGTATGTTCTCTTTACAGGTAATCAGACAGGTGCACTGCTTGTTAAATTTGTTCTTACAATGAAAAAAGCAATGCTTAATGAAAAATCAACGCTTGTTAAAACAATTGTTACCTCTGAGCTTGGTGCAGATATCGGTAAAAAGTTCGGCTTGCAGATTGAAGAAACGCTTACCGGTTTTAAGTATATCGGTGACAAGATTAATAAATATGAGGAAAGCGGCGAGCAGGAGTTTGTTATCGGCTATGAGGAAAGCTATGGCTATCTTGTAGGCACGCATGCAAGAGATAAGGATGCGGTTGTGTCATCAATGCTTATCTGTCAGATGGCAGCCTGGTATAAAAATCAGGGCAAAACTCTTGTTGACGGACTTAACGAAATCTATGATGAATACGGTTATTATCTCGACTATCTTGACAGCTTTGTATTAAAGGGCAAGGACGGTGCTGAAAAAATTCAGTCACTTATGACCTATTTCCGAAATAAGGGCAAGGCACTCTTTGATGGTATTGAAGAAATAATAGATTTTTCAGAGGGTATCCGTGATTTGCCCAAGGAAAATGTGCTTAAATATATTTGGAATGACGGCTCATGGATGGCAGTAAGACCATCAGGCACAGAGCCTAAAATCAAGGTTTATTATTCAATTGTTGACCCTGTTAAGGACAATGCAAAGGTAAGACTTGAAAATATCAGAGAAACAATTAAGGAAATAATTAATGGCTAATATCGTTTTGGATGCTGCTGCAATCGGCAATGTAAAACTGAAAAACAGAATCATCCGTTCAGCTACACATGATGGCTTGGCTGATGAAAAGGGTGCACCTACTCCAAGGCTTATCAGCAGATATGTCAACTTGGCTAAAAATGATGTTGGTTGTATTATTACAGGCTATGCGGCTGTCAGTGCAAATGGTATGTCGCCTTATCCGAGGATGCTCAGGGCTGACAGTGATGAGCTGATTGCTGATTATAAAAAGTTGACCAATGCTGTTCACGAGTACGGTACGCCGATTGTTTTTCAGCTTGCCCACTGCGGGCGGCAGACCTCATCAAAGGCAATCGGTATGCAGAAGGTTGCACCTACCGCAAAACGTCATTTGTTCTATCCGGATAAAGCGAAAAAGCTGAATGAAAAAGAGATTTATGATATTATTTATGATTTTGTAAATGCTGCCAAAAGAGCAGAAAAAGCCGGCTTTGACAGTGTTCAGCTTCACTGCGGGCATGGCTATCTGCTGCACGATTTCTTATCACCATATGGTAATAAGAGAACTGATAAGTGGGGCGGTATTATTGAAAACAGGTGCAGAATTGTCTGTGAAATTATAAGAAAGATTAAAGCAGGAACCGACCTTCCTGTATGGATTAAGTTTTCTGCAACCGATAACCGCAGGGGCGGTATGAATATTGCGGAAAGTGTTAAGGCGGCAAAGCTTTTTGAAGAAAGCGGTTGTGACTGTATCGAGGTTTCCTGCGGTACGGTTGAGGATGGTATGAACACAATGCGAAGCCGTCTTATGCCTATGGACGCCGTATTCAAATACAGAGAGCCCTGTGCTTCTTTTCCTGAGGGGTTCAGTAAACTTGCTCTTGCAGGTGCTAACCTTGTTAATCCGCTCATCAAGCAGCCTGTACCGCTTGAAAATTTCAATGTTGACAGCGCTGAAAAAATAAAATCAGCAGTGGCAATACCTGTAATTGTTGTAGGCGGAATACATAAGCTAAGTGATATGGAAGCGATTATCACGAACGGCAAGGCTGATTTTGTTTCAATGTGCAGACCGTTTATCTGTGAGCCGAATTTGGTCAGAAAATTCAAGGACGGCACGCAGACAGAGGCTAAGTGTGTTATGTGTAATTATTGCGGTCTGGTAATTGAAAAGGAAAATACCAAATGCCTTATGGGCAGAATTAAAGATTAATTTAACGGAGAATGAGTATGAATCGAGTTCAGACTTATGTAGAAAATGTTTTACAGCCAAAACTTCAGGGTGACGGCGGCTGGGTTGAATTTGTTTCGCTTGAGGGCAGCGAGCTTACCCTCATTTTCAGGGGTGAGTGCTCAAAGTGCTTAATTCTTGACAGATGTGTTGCCTGGATTGAGGAGCAAATCAAGAAGGATTTAAATAAAACTGTGAAGGTTACTGCAATCCGCAAAAAGCCTTATTTTCAGGATATGTAAGGAGTGTGAGCTATGGCACATATTAAGGTTATCAGACGCTCAATGCGTCCCGAGGAGTGGACCGATTTAAGATTTGGCTGGCTCAAAAGATATATTTATGATAATAAGTGGGAGATTAAAAATCTTCTGATTCGTGATGCACGTCAGGTCAGTGAAATGGAGTTTGATTACTACAGTGACGATTACCGTCCGCTTAATAAGGGCGATATGTTTTTTACTCCCGACGGCACAGCGTTTATTAAGGCGGATGTTGATATTCCTGCTGAGCTGCAGGGCAAAGAGCTGTGGTTTTATTTAAAAACCGCTGCAGAAATCTGTGTTAAGGTCAATGGCAAATATGTCGGCGGTGTTGACCCGAACAGAGAGCGTATGCTCCTTTCACCCTATGTCAACGATAAGAAAACACTTCATTTTGATATGATGGGCTATAACCGTTCAAAGCCTGACGACGAGCGTAATCCTGAAAGTCTTTCGGTTCGTGGCTGCCGTCAGATTTTTGAGGGTGCTTACATCTGCACCGTGAATCATGTAGTGCAGGATTTGGTTTGGGATTTTGAACTTTTGCTTGATGTTGCAAAAAGCGACTTGTTTAATGAGGATTACCGCAATTTCCTAAATAAAGAGCTTAACAATGCAATGAACTTCATCGATTTTGACAGTGACGAGTTAACAGGTGTTGGGGAATGTCAGCAGTATCTGAATGACGTGGTCTTTGCTAATGATAACTATAAGGGCAATGGCGATGTGGCTCTTATTGCACATTCACATCTTGATATTGCTTACTATTGGCGCAGAATACATGCTGTTCAAAAGAATTTAAGAACAGTGCTTATTCAGCTCAGATTGATGGATAAATATCCTGATTTCAAATACACACACACACAGCCTTATGTTTACGAAACACTTGAAAAGTATTATCCTGAGGTGTTCGAGGAACTGAAGGAAAAGGTTGCAAACGGTCAGTTTGAGCCGGTCGGGGCAATGTATGTTGAACCTGACTGTAATGTACCGAGTGCTGAGAGTCTTATCCGTCAGTGCCTTTACGGTCAGCAGACCTATAGGCGTATGTTCGGTAAAACCGTTAACAATGCGTGGCTGCCCGATGTTTTCGGAAATAGCTGGATTTTACCGCAGATTTTGAAAAAAAGCGGTGTTGAATATTTTGTTTCAAATAAAATGTCCACATGGAATGATACCAACAGATTTCCGCACAATAACTTTATCTGGCGCGGTATTGATGGCTCAGATGTTTTAGCCTGTGTTCCTCCTACTCACTTTATTACATGGAATATGCCTTCACAGATTCAGGAAAATTGGGAGGCTTATATTGACAAGGACAGCGGCGGACAGACGATGAATATGTTCGGCTATGGTGACGGCGGTTCAGGCTGTACGGAAGAAATGATTGAGCTTATGCACCGTTTTGAAAAGCTGTCAGTTATGCCAAAGTGTGAGCATATGGGCGGTGCTGAATTCTTAGAAAAAAATCTTAAAAATAATGATAGTCTTGAAACCTGGGACGGAGAGCTTTATTTGGAGATGCACCGTGGCACCTTCACCACAAAATCTCATATGAAGCGTGCCAACCGTCAGCTTGAGTATAAGCTCAGAACGGCTGAAATGCTGTCCGTTCTCCGTGGCGAGGATAACACTGCAGAGCTTACCGATATTTATAAAAAGCTGCTTATTAATCAGTTCCACGATATTCTGCCCGGCTCTCATATTCATCCTGTTTATGAGGATGCTATGGCTGATTATGATGATATCAATAAACGTCTTGATGCAATCATCGGCACGGGCTCAAAGTATTTCAATACACTTAACTTTACCCGTGATGCATTAACCTTTGTACCGAATAAAAAAGGTACTGCAACACGTTACGGTGTTAAGGGTAACTGGATTATTCCTAATATTCCTGCACTTTCTTCGTCATTACTGAGAGCAGCCTCCTATAAGGAGCAGTGGCTCACGGTTGGTGATACTGTTGAAACACCTTTCTATTCACTTCAGTTTAATGAGGATGGCTCAATTGCATCGCTCTTTGATAAGGAGCTTGAAAGGGAGTGGACTGACGGTGATTTCAATAAGCTGAAAATTTATACCGATAACCCGGGTAACTATGATGCCTGGGATATTCTCCCTAACTATAAGGATAAGCAGATTGAAATTAAGGTGACCGAGCCTCTTGCCCTCTGTGAGCAGGATGGCGAGAGTGCAACCTTTAAAGCAATTCTTTCAACTGAAAAATCAACATGGACAATGCTTATCCGTTTGTTCAGAAGAAGCAGGGGAATTGAGGTTGAGAATATTGTCAACTGGAACGAAAAGCATAGGCTTGCAAAGGCTGAGTTCGGTTGCAATGTTTTAACAAGAAAGGCACTTTGTGATACCTCTGCAGGCTTTATTGAGCGTGATACACATAAAAATACAACCTGGCAGCAGGCAAGGTTTGAAACCTGTCATCACAAATGGGCAGACTTGGCAGAAACCGACGGCGGTATAGCGATCATCAATGATGGTAAATATGGTATCGGATTTGACAATAATGTTATGTCACTTTCACTTCTTCGTGCCACCATCAGACCTGATGTTACAAGCGATATGGGTATGCACAATTTCTGCTATATGATTATGCCGCACAGCGAGGATGCTGTTAAGGCCGGTATTAATAATATTGCATTTCAGTATAATGTACCGCTTGTAAAAGCAGATGTTGAATATAACGGTAATATCTTTGCACCGCTTTATCTTCAGGCAATGAAAAAGGCAGAGGACAGCGATATGACGATTATCCGACTTAGCGAGCAGGACGGCAAGCGCGGCAGAATTAAGCTTGATAAAAAGGTTAAGCTTCTCAATATGCTGGAAGAGGTTGAGGGCGAAACAGATATTATTGAATATAAGCCTTTTGAGATTATTACAATAGGGGTGGAATAATGACTGTACAGAATATTATAATTATAGTTGTTGTTTTAATTATTCTTGGTGTTGTTATCTTTCCATTGATAAACCGCCGTTCCTTCAGAAATCTTCCGCCTGATCAGCAAATCAGAATACTGATGAAAGAGGCTAAGGGTCTTGCTTATTTCAAAAATGTGTCAAAGGGCAGTACCGGGATTTTGTATTATGTAAAAAACAAGCGTAAAATTCTTGCTTTCCCATGGATTCTCAGTGACGGAAAAATGCTTTGTACCCGCAAAAATCCTTTTGAACGCTGGGATTATCCCGAGGAAAAAGAGCAGATTAATGCTGACGAGCTTAAGCAGCTTGCCGATGAGCTTGAAAAATTCAACAAGAAAAATCCGGTTAAAATTGTGTTTGAATAGTATAAAATATAATTTAAAAATTTGTTAAACAGAGATTTCGTTATTGAAATCTCTGTTTTTTTATGTGGCTTTTTATGGATAAATCAGAAAAATTTATGAAAAATAATAAATAATTATTGACAAACGATAATTTTTGAATATAATTTAACTCAAAGGAGTGATATTATGTATCAAAATAAATCAGCCGATATTCTTAAAGCAATTATTAAAATTTGTTATGTAATGCTTGCTGCGGTTGTATTTGTTATGCTGGTTATTACAACCGGAACAATTACTTTGTCGAAAGAGTCTTTTAAGTTAATAGAGATTCAGGTAAGGCTTTTAATTTTTCCGTTTTATGCGGTTGTGCCTGCAGGCTATGTGGCACTCGTATGTATTGACAGGCTGCTTACAAATATAAAAAAGGATTTAGTATTTGAAGCTGAAACATTAAAATATCTTAATCGAATCAGCTATGCTTGTGTCTATGCTGCTGTTGTCGGTATAGTTTCTGTTGTAATCAGTCTGATATCCGGTGTATATGATTTTCTTATCGTGTTTACTTTGCTTTCACTTGGTGAGTTTTTTATGGCAATTGTCCTGCAGGTTATACGGCAGGTTTTCAAAAAGGCAATTGATATTAAGGAAGAAAATGAATTGACAATATAGGAGGGCATATGGCAATTATAGTTAATCTTGATGTAATGCTTGCTAAACGAAAAATGTCCTCACTGGAGCTGGCTAATAAAATCGGAATTACGCAGGCTAACTTATCAATACTTAAAACCGGTAAGGCAAAGGCAATACGCTTTTCAACTCTCGAAGCGATATGTCGGGAGCTTGACTGCCAGCCCGGTGATATTCTTGAATTCATTGAGGAGTAGATGTTATGGATAACAATGATAAATTCTATTATTATAATCCTTCTCAGGATGCGGCACGGATTCAGTCGTCTGCACCGCAGATAACTGAAGCACGCAAGGCACCTTTTAATTTTTCAAAGAAAGATAAAATTTTTACAGTTTTGTTTTTTGCCCTCAGTGTGTTAATGGTTGATTTTGTAATGTTTCACGGCTTTAATCTCGGTTTTACAATTTCTTTTATGCTGATGTTTATCCTTGCAACAGTCTACTTGTTTAAAAAAGAAAATACGGTTTCTCCGTTTTGTGTTATAAGCGGTATATTATCACTGACTGGCTCAGTTACCTTTACACTTTATCATGATTATTTTGTAAATGCTGTTATGCTGCTTCTCATAATGGGACTGTTTACAATTTATGTATGCGGACTCAGTAATACATTTACCCATAATGAGGGCAGCGTAAAAATATTAATCAATATGCTTCAGGGTGTATTTTTCAGCCCTGAGCATTATGTCGACATCCGCAGATCTATTGCATCCTCCTATTCAAAAAGCAAGAATATAAAAAGTATAGTCTTGGGTATTGCTGTTTCGATACCTGTATTGGTTGTGGTTATTCCGCTTCTTGCAAGCGGTGATGCTGCTTTCAGCGGACTGCTGACGAAAGCCTTTGAAAATATCGGCATATATGTTGCTGAGCTTTTTGCAGCAACAGCGGTGGCAGCTTATATGATTCCGTATTTTGTTGTGAAAAATAAACGACTCGGTATAAGAGAGGTTAAGCAAAGGAATTATAATGGTGTTATTTCACCCTCGCTGATTACAACCTTTTTGAGTATAATTTCAGTTACCTATCTGGTTTATCTTTTTTCTCAGCTTGCTTATTTCTTTTCAGCGTTTTCCGGTTTTCTTCCTGATGGATATAAGTTTACCGAAAGCGAGTATGCAAGACGCGGTTTTTTTGAGATGTTTGCAATCTGTGTTATTAATTTTATTATCGTAACGCTTGCAGGTATGCTGTCAAAGAAAAACGGAAAGGGTAAAATACCATTGTCTGTAAAAGCACCTTCCGTATTTATTGTTCTTTTTTCAACCCTGCTTCTTATAACTGCTATGGCAAAAATGAAACTCAATATTGAAATTTTCGGTCTGACCAAAAATCGTGTTATGGTTTCAATATTTATGATAATGATGTTTGTGGTAATCGTTTTTTATGTCATTCACATTTTTACACCGGAATTCAGCTATATGCAAAGCGTGGTTGTGATTTGCAGTGCGATATTCATTGGGCTTGTATGCTGCAATATTGACGGCGGCATAGCAAAGTATAATACTGAAAAATACCTTTCCGGTGAACTTGAAACAATCGATGTTGATTACCTTTATTCGCTGAGTGACAGTGCATATCCATATATCCTGACGCTTGCAGACAGTGATGATCACCTTGTAACAAAAGATGTTAAGCACGCTGTGGGCAGAATGCTTTATCAAAGATATGCAGATTATTCAAATATTGATTTTGTTGATAATTATACATCTGAACTGACATGGTCACCGTTAAAGGATTTTCGTGAATTTAATTTAGCTGTTCATCATTCAGCAATGACGTCGATTGATTACTATAATTCTATTGATAAGGATGAGAGAAGCAGTCTTGTTCATCAGTATACAATTGATGAGGACGAGTACTATTGGTACGATAGTGCATATGATTCATATTTTAAATATGATGATAACGGCAATTGCAATAAGTACAGCTATAATGAAAAAAGCGGACGATATGAATATATGGGTGTAATCGACAATCCTAAGGAATGGTTATAAAAATGAGATTAATATTATATCCTACAGGGCTATTTGTATTTACATTTTTACTTCAGCTATTTTTTATCATTATAACAGAAAGAAAACGAAAAACTGATAAAGAAGTCGACTGTAAAAACAAAAGAATTGTTAAGAAAGCTTTGATTGCTTTAGTGATTTCACTTTTTTTAGCAGTAGCACTTTTGGCGTTCTTCCTATTTGGTTTTGCAGTTTTATCCGGATTAAGAGAAGGGCACTAACATTATAATATTAAAAAATGCACTTGACAAATGCGGTTGGTTGTTATAGACTAAAAGAGAGGTTTATAACAATAGACCAAATTTGGAGGTGCATTTTTTTATGGAGCTTAAGCTATGTGAAAGTGATTTTAGATTTATGTGTGTTGTGTGGGATAATGAGCCGCTCAGCTCAGGCGAGCTTGTTAAGCTGTGTAATGAAAGGTTGGGATGGAAAAAATCTACTACTTATACAACCTTAAAAAAGCTGTGTGACAAGGGTTTCGCACAGAATGTTGATACCATTGTGTCTTCACTTGTGGAAAAAGAAAGGGTGCAGTCCTATGCAAGCGAGCATTTTATTGAAAGCTCCTTCGGCGGTTCTTTGCCTAACTTTTTGGTGTCATTTTTAGGCAGTAGAAAAATCAGCAATAGCGAGGCAGAGGAGTTAAAGCGGCTTATTGACCAGTGTAAGGAGGAGTGAATATGGACACCTTATTTGTTACAATTCTCAATATGAGCATAACGGGCTCAATTGTAATTGCAGCAGTTATAATTATCAGATTTTTCTTGAAAAAATTGCCTAAAAAATATGATTTAAAGGAAAATTAGTAAAAAAAATTACAAAAACAAAAAAATTCATGACAAATTCTATGCATCAGATTTGTTAAAAATGTTATTTTTATATGCATGTTCTGGTATTTCTTTCCGTGTCCTTGCTGCCGCTACTTATGCACTTGGGAATCAGATATTTCTGATACTTCATGGAGAAAACATTTCCAGAAAGCATCCTGTTTTTTATATGAAATCCTGCATTACCTGTTATCATCATTCCTTCCAGAACCAGACATACCTGGTTCTGGAAGGACAAAAAATGTACTTCTGGTGGATGCTTGTGTTGTCCGCCAGAATGGGAAAAAGCAGGAACAGCAGCGTATCCATATGTGTTATTCTTTAAACCAGAACCGTATATATGAAGTAAAAGTTACAGATAAACATACCGCAGAATCCCTTACGCATTTTTCATTAAAAAAAGATGACCTTGTAATGGAAGATGCAGGATATGGGACAGCACATAATTATATTTATGCACAAGAACACCAGGCAGATGTAATTTTGCGCATAACACCTAAAAATTTCTGTCTGTATGGTACAGATGGAAATAAAATTTCTTTAGTACAATTATGAAAAGAGGCAGAGAACAGGCAGGAAAAAATGGTGGATGTCTTTGGCTTTTGTAAATACAGGACAAAGTCTGCCTATGTACGTGTGATTGCTGGAAAACTGCCAAAGGAAGAAACAGAAAAATCAAGAAAACGCAAAAAAAGGACAGCGGTAAGAAAACAGAACCAGATAACGGAAGAAACACTGTTTTGTGCAGGATGGATTGTTGTCATCACATCTCTAGGAGCAGGATACTGCGGTGAAGAAATTTTCTATCTGTACAGAAGTCGCTGGCAGGTGGAACTTTTATTGAAACGCTTGAAACAGAATTTTTCCATAACCACTTGAAAGGCAGGAAGCACTAAGTATGCAGAAACAGAAGTCCTTCTGTGGCTTATCATATGGACAATAGAAGAACGGCAGTTATTTTTGGCAGATTGTTATTTTGCCGAAAAAGATGAAACCATAAATAGTTCTGTTTATGAAAAATGCAAAGTTTCTTTTTTACAGATAAAGGAAATTTTATGTCTTCCATGGGGACAGTTTATTAATCTTACAGATGAAAAATATTCTCGTTATCTATCAAAAAGAAAACGGTACAGAATAAATCAGAATGATGAGTTCCATACCGCAATTTTACCAGGATTGCTTGCTTAAGTTCGCACTTATGGGTTCTATTCCCATAAATTATGAAAAGAGTGAAAAATTGGTAAAGCGATTAAAAAAAGAAGGAAAAGATATCTTTGAAGAAATCGAAAGAGAAAGTAAGAGATATGGGTTTGAGAAGGCGTGGTATAGTGATAGAAATAATTATATAGCGATAAAGGAAAATATGTCTTTTTACATCGAGAGGGGAAATAGGATAGAAATAAGCGGAAGGATTCGCGGAAAAAGTTTAAAGGAAGTAAAAAGAATGAGGAAAAAATTTCGGAAGTTTTTAGAGGAGTAGAGAAAGAAAAGTTGTGATATATAGAAGAAACATCTAGGGCGTGTTGAATAAGGGATAAACCTCTTATTTTTCTACATAATAGAAAGTAACAGGAGGTAACTTGCTATGCAAAAAAAAGAAATCCCTATTACACAACGTGGTGACTTAACACAAGAACAATGGGAACGGATAGAACCCTATCTGCCATGCCATGGAAATGGTCGTCCCTTTCGTAATATACGAGCAACATTCCATGGCATTCTCTGGATTCTACGCACGGGTGCTCCATGGAGAGATCTTCCTGAGGTGTATGGAAAATGGAATACCGTTTATAAATGCTTTGCTAAATGGGAAATGACAGGTATTTTTGAAACCTTGTTTCAAGTTTTAAATCAAGAAGCGGATAGGCAAGATGTAAGTATTGATAGTACTTGTTGTAAAGTTCACCAGCACAGTGCAGGTGCTAAAAAAGGAGTTCGATACCCCTTTTCATGAACAGATCGGAGTTACCAGAGGAGGTAAAAATACGAAAATCCATGCCGTGGTAGATGGTTTGGGAAATCCTCTCTATGTACAACTTTCTGGTGGGCAAATCAGTGATATTACGATAGCTCTCGACTTGTTGGATCACATAGAAGTACCCGATGTGGTTTTAGCAGATAAAGCCTATGGTTCGGAGGAATTTGGTAAAAAATAGAAGAGATGGGAAATTCCTATTGTATTCCTCCAAAAACGAATATACAAGAGCCATGGGATGTGGATTGGTGGTTGTATAAGGAAAGAAGCAATGTGGAACGTTTTTTCCAAAAAATTAAAAACAAACTATCGACGGATTGCCACACGTTATGATAAATTAGCAAAACGATTCCTTGGTTTTGTACATTTGGCTTGTATCTTAATTTGGTTAAAATGACATTCTATGGATATTCAACACGCCCTAGGTAATATACGAAAACAAATTAATAAAGGAAATAATCTCATAAAATAAAAAGAAAATATAAAAATAAAAGAGAAGGAGAAAGACGATGGAAGAAAAATGTAGTTATTGTAAAGGAAATTTATATGGAAAGAAAGAGGGGAAAAGTTATGGATTATATTGTAAAACATGTGGGAAGTGGATTTATAAAAGTAAAGAATTATTAAAAGAAGAAGAAATGGAAGTAGATAAAGAAGAGTATGAGATTATATTAATCGGAGAAGGAAATGAAAAACAAATGGAACATATAGCACAGATGGCAGGGATAAATATTTATATGGCAGGAGAATATCTAAGGACACAAAAAGAAGTGGTTTTATATAAAGGGAATGCAAAGGAAACGTATAAAAATGCGAGAAATATAACAGAAAAAGGATTATTATATAAAATAGAACCAGAATATCCATATGAAATTTTAAGAAAAATGACAGAGGAAGAAAAAGAGAAGATAACTAAGAAGATATTAGAAAAGATTAAGATATTTTCCTAAATCAGATAGAGAAATAAGTGATAGGTAAGAAAAAAATGGAGTAAGTATTCGGTGAATTTTAGTTAAAGATAGGTATAAAAATAGAAATATAGATAATGCGAAAGAAAGACATGAAAATGAAAAAAGAAAAAAATTATTTATTAGAATTGAAACAAAAGATTTTATTTAAAAAAAGAGTAGGCTGGTTATCAAGATGGACAAACTATAAAAAGGGAAATGTTTCACAAGAATTTTTAGATTGTTTATGGGAGTATATCCTGTTTCCTATGAATAAGAATCGATGTTTAT
>OFGL01001302.1_pt1 | contig 15228 bp, 17 predicted proteins | sample 1521801 | NCBI WGS metagenome assembly OFGL01 (sample SAMEA3504085, study PRJEB24116) | mouse gut metagenome | biome: mouse gut; feature: mouse-associated habitat; material: faeces | place: Denmark | collected 2011 | reverse complement strand
ACTTGCCAACGGTAGGCAAAGACAGTTTATCTTGACCATTGACAAGGGGCTAGCTCTGTTATTGTAAAATGCAGGAAAATGTTAAGAATATTTGTATACAAGTGATACAATGTGTATATCAGAGAAAATGCGAAAGGAAATTGCGGAGATGGACTTTTTAGTTGAATTAAAAAAGATCGCTCGGGAAAATATAGATGAAGTTCTTGCATTGAAAGTTTCTGCAGAACAAGATAATTTCGTAGAGAATACAACACGTAGTTTAGCAAAGGCGTGGGTATACAAAAACACCGCTTTTCCTTTTGCTATATATATACAAAATACAATAGTTGGTTTTGCCAAAACCGGTGAAACAACAGATACTGCACTTGAGATGAAGCTTATTATTAGTGAAAAAATGATGAAACAATAGTTGTAATACAGATCTTTCCAGTTTCTCTAGAATAGAGGATAAACTAACAAAGGCAAAGAAGGATTCCGAAAGAAACCTCTTGGAAGATGCTTGCCCGTTAATGAGCGAACCTGTCAAGGTTCAGCGAATTTAGTACCACTACATTTGGGACGGAGCGAGAGCGCGGTTTCGTTGGAATCCTTCTTTGCCTTTGCGAACCTTTCGTCCAAGTGTTCTTTTAACTTTTCACTATCTTAACTCTTTCGATTTATGGCTAATCATTTGTTTTATAAGAAATTTTTCTATTATAATTAATTTATTTGACAAAAATTCTTATAAAAATATTATGATTTTAATGTTATCTTTAAAAGAATATAGAACCATTTTATAAAGGGAGAAATAAAAAATTATGAAATGGTGTTTATGATCCAGAAGAAGTGAGAGGAGTCTTTTTAAAATATGATTATAAGGAACGAAGAGCAAAGGAAGCGTAAGTGTTTATTAATGGGTATGAATAAAACAAATTATAAATCGTATCATAAAATAATTATTTTCTCACTTGTTTTAATTATTTTATTTGGCTTAATAATAGGACAAAAAGAGAGTTCTGAGGAAAAATATGATTTTTTTGGAACTTGGCGTATTAAAAAGGTTGCATTAACTTCAGAGATGTATACAGGGACAACCTTAGATGGAGTTCGAGAAGAGGATTTGTATGATTCAGAAGATTATCTTGGGTATGAATTAGAATATTCTTCTAAGATTTTTCGGCTAGGAGATGCAAAATATAAAAATCCAAATTATGTTATAACAAATATAACAATAAAGAGTTTTGATGATGGAGGTAGATTTCGATTACCAGATATCTATACATTTATTGCTGAGGAAGGGATAAAAATTAATCATGAGGAAAAGTATACATCAGAAACTCCTCTTATATACTTTAAAATAGAATTTGAAGAAGAAATAGCATATAAAAAATATAATTTTATTCCAGTAGGAACACAATGTGTATTATTGAATCCTGATATTATGCTTATAGGATTGTGGGGAAAGGTTCTTATAGCATATAGAGTGAAATAGAGAGTATTTATCATACTCTCTATTCCCTTTTTTACACTTAACGCTTTTCGCCCATAAAAAAGAGAGCGATTGTACCAGGACCGGAATGAGCGCCGATGGTAGGAGAAACATAATGAATCAGAATATTTTCTATTCCAAAACGCTTCTTTACCAGATTCCCCACATATTGCGCATCTTCATAAGAATCTCCATGACTGATAAAAACAATGTCATTTTCATATCCTTCGATTTGTTCTGCCATTCTGTCCACTAGAGCATGAAGAGATTTTTTCCTGCCGCGCACATTGAAGAGAGGAATTAAATGTCCTTCATCATCTACATGTAAAATAGGTTTTACATTGACTAATGTCCCTAAAATAGCAGTTGTTTTAGAAACTCTTCCTCCTCTGTGCAGATGAAATAAATCATTTACAGTGAAATTATGGCACAGGTGAAGTTTATTTTCTTCTAACCATTGAACAGTTTCTTCTATGGAAGTTCCTTTATCACGAAGAGAAACGGCTTTATGTACTAAAAGCCCCTCTCCTAAAGAAGCACATAAAGAATCTATCACATATATTACCGCATCAGGATAGCTTTCTTTTAATTCATTTACCGCTAGAACAGCATTAGAATAGCTGCTGCTAAGACCAGAGGAAAATGCAATATGAAGAATAGCTTTCCCTTGTTTGATATATTTCATAAAAAGTGATTTTACATCTTCAGGATTGCAAGCATTTGTAGTAGGCATAAGACCATTTTTCATCTTATTATAAAAATCCTCTGGAGTGAGGTTATGTTCACCTCCATAATGAATACCGTCTAAAACATAGTAAAGTGGAATGATATCAATATGATGTTCTTTTAAATATTGCTCTGGCAAATCACTGGTCGTATCTGTTGTAATAATAAATGAATCCATAAAATATCTCTCCTTTTAAAATCTTAATCTATGAAAAATTATTTCGTTTAATCTCATATAGCAAGAAGTCCCCCACTTCTAAAGTGGTGGGATGAATTGCACTATATCTTTTGTATCTCATATTGCCAATTATTATTATGACAAATCCGTACAAGATTATGGTGGCTAACTTGTTTGTATTTTTTGTCTGGCATTGTTATATAGTCATCATTCGTATTTTTTATGTATACTCCACTATTTGTAAATCCACTGATATACCCCTTTTTACCAAATACTTCCACATAATCATTCAGATACCAGCCTTTATCGTAAGAGGTATTTTTCCTATTTCTTTTCTGGGTTCTGTTATGCTCTTTTCTTCCTTTTCTTGCAGCCGCTTCATGCAGGGAACGTTTTTTCTTTCTAAATTGTTTTATCCTTAACCATTCCTTCGGGTTTTCTTTTATATCCTCAATTCCACTGATTATGATTGCATCATTATAATGCGTCTTATCCAGATTTCTTTCTTTTCTTTTTGGCGTTGTCTGGCTGCCATAAGAAATTACCGCATCCGGATACTTCTGGTATATCCTTTTTCTGATGATATTCATAAATGGTGGTTCTTTGTATGGTTTTCCTTTCTTATGTCTTTGTTGCCATTCATATAAAATCCCACCTTTTTTATGATTTTTTGAAGTATGACAATCCGTACAGACCGTGATTAAATTGTCTGCTCTGTCTGTGCCACCATTAGAACGGTATCGGATATGATGTGTCCTCAATATCTTATTTTTCTTTTTACAACATTGGCAAGTATAATCATCTCTTGCAAATACAAAATACCTCGTATCAAAATAACCATAACATTGTCCTTGCTGATAATCTTCTCCTTGTATGTCTGGGTGTATCATTTTAGCAACATCAAACTTCCCAACTTCAATGTGAAGCTTAGAATCATCTACTAGATTTTCTAGTTTGTTCATCCAATGAAACGTATGATGAATTTTACTTTCTATGCTTGGCGGAAGCCAGTTTTTCTGTTTCGATTTTACTCTGTTAAAAAATCTTGCTTTTCTATATCTGGTTTTTCTATTTCTTCTGTTTCTGCGGTATATTCTTCTTGTATCTAAATTGGATTTTACATCTTGTCTTAAGTCGATTTCTCCTTTCAATAAAACTTTATTTTCTGATGTTATCGCTAAACCGATATGCCTTGAACCAGTATCTACCCCAATATGACACATCTGAATCGTTTCTCCACTTGCATAGAATAATTGGATGGTAAAAGGATGATAACTATATATTTTAGCTTTCTTATTTTTTAGTAATAATCTCGCTTTTCTTTGAGAACAAGGCATTAGACTTTGCCCTCTTAAATTTTTTACGAATACTCTCAAGTTTCGCACCTCCTTCTATGGAGTTAGTTTCCCTTCGCCAATGTTATAAATGCTTGCCGTAATCGGACCTATCAGGTTGACTGTTCCTACACTTAGAACTGTTTACAGAGCCTGCATAGAGCTACAAACTAGGGAAACATTTGTAGGTATGATAACATAAATAACGTAGTCCGTTAAGACTTAGGCTAGTCAACAAGGCTTTTTCAAGCCCCCACTTCTACAAGTGGGGTGTTATTGACTCCTATGTAAGTAATAATTTTAACGATTAGCTCTTTTCTTTTCCTTTTAAATTGGAAATTAAACTATATTAATATTATAACACCTACATAAAAAATAATCTATATTTATCTATTCTTAACAACACTGATAGGTAAATTTATTAGTTATACAATTAATATTTTCCATTTATATGCTTCAATTATATTCCATGTGTTTGTATTTAATTTTTCATTATCTTTCGTGCTTATATACAAATCATAATTATCAGCAGTTTCTACTTTACAAAAAGAGGTTGCGGAATAATCAAACGGATTACTACTATCTGTAATTATTCCTGAATAAATAGCCTCTTCTTTCATTGCATATAAAATTTCAGCTACATCATTTGGCATATACCAAATATTTGTAAAAACCACTTTGTTTATTCCTTCTTCATCTAGATAATAATTATTATGATAAAGGATTCGTTTGTTGATAAAATTTTTTCTATAGGGTGACTCACTACCATACGCGATATTCATAATGATATCTTTTATTTTGTCAACAAAGTTATAATGATACATATCAAAACAATTATCTACCATATTTTTATAATATTCATCTGCTTGACTTATACCAATTGGTTGCATATATTGTAATAGTTTATTTTTTACTAAAAAGTTTATGATCAATAATTTTATTTGTAGATGTTCTTCAAGGCTTAATCCAATTGTATCATTACAGTATCCTTCAAAATATTCTTCTTTTAAATTACTATAAGATTCTTCTGACAGTTCATGTATTTTTGTATCACAACGATAAAAAACTAAGGATTCGTATTCTTTTCTAATACTATCTAATATATGATATTCTTTATCTATACTTGTAAATCCAACATCTTTAATTATATATTTCATATTAATCTCCATTCTAGTACTAAATTTAACAACACAAATAGTAATAAAAATTTTAACTTGTTCTACTTTGCTAACAAAATAGTTTCAAGAGGTTATATTACAAAACTTTGAACTATTAGAAATTTATTAATTTTTATTGTCTGTATAATGGGGTTAAAAACCTCGCCTTCAGGCGAAACCTTTCGGTCAACCCCATAACTTCAAATACAGAAAAAAGAAACATATCTTTTAGAAAGTAAACTTTAGGGTGTTTTAGCAGCACATTGAACCTACCGACTTTAATCGATAGTGGTTCAGTTTAAGTTTGATGACTTCTTGAAAGATATTTTAAGATAGCTTATGTAATTATATCATCTTAGGATATAATTGTATTTATAAGTTTATATTAATCACTAAAATAGTAATGAATATTTGTAGAATCACTATTTGAATGAAAATGTTCTGGAACAGTTTTACCATCTACTTTAAATCCTTTATCAATTCTTCCTATTTTATTCCCATTACTATCATAAACATCTGACACTCTTTTTCCAGCTCCTCCTTTATTATTACCTTGTTGTTGTCTTGGAACTTCTTCATATCCATTTTCTTTTAACCATTGACCTTTCTTTTTTCCAAGAGATCTCCAATCTCCTGTTTTAGGGACATACTTACTGGTATCTTTATTACCATTACCATTTCCTTTCATACTAGCCGCAAGTGCAATAGCTCCTACTAATGTTCCTGCTACTGCTACCTCTAAGACACCTGCTATTATTAATTCTGAACTAATGATTAATCCACCTTCTAGAGCCATAGTTCCTCCGCCGCCGACAGCAGCTAATCCGGGAATGGCTGCAAATGAAGCTGTCAAAACAAATGTAGTTGCTCCAATTGTCAGAGCATTATCTAAGAAAACATCATCATCTGTTTGGTGTCCTGTTATAGTATCTATAAGTGCTGTTCCATAAGTATAAATTTCTACTGCTACACTTGCCACTGCTGCTCCTATTGCCACTGCTCCTGCTACTATGGCTGCTATTCCTGTTAAAGGTGCAGCAACTACTGCAGCAACTATTGCGATTCCTCCAAATATTGCAGATACTAATAATCCACTTGGTTTGATATTTTCTATAAATCTGTCAAAGAAATTTTTTTCAACTACTTCTTTTTCTACTGGTTCATCATCAATCATGGGAAAACTTTCTCCCCCGATTAATTGTAAGTTTGTTGCCATACCTAGCAGATTAAATTCATAATTCATACTTAAAGCACTTTCTCCCATTAGTATACTCCCTCCCTTTAGCTTTTGTCTACTACAGTTTCTTCTTTTTCCTGATATAAACAGAAAAGTTTTCCCATATATTGCCCGTATATGATTTGGAAGTTCTTTTCTTTTTCTAGCTTTTTGAATTCTGATAAGGTTATTATTTTTGGTATCCATTCTTTTAGGTAGCTTAAAAGTAACATAGAAAGTGCATTAGTATAGAGCAATCTCGCTTCTTCTAGATGTGGATAGCGTATTTGAAAGATTTCTTGTCCTGCTTTTTTCTTAAAATAATCCATATCTTCTTCAAGATATTCATATAAAAAATCTGGTCGCCATAAAGCATAAATATCTTCTTTATCATAATAAAACTGAGCATTATATAAATTCATTTGTATTTCATAACTTTTTTTTTGTATGCTAGTATTCAGTTGATAGCAGGTAAAAAATGAAATACATTTTTTCTCTCCTTTTTTTTGTTTCTCTATTCCCTCTTGTAGTAACTGTTTTACTATCTCTAAGAAAGATGCATCAATACTTTTTTTATTTTTTTGATAATTGTGTTTTATTTTCTGACGAGTTTCTACATATCTACTTTCCATAAGTTCAAGAAAGTAATCTCTCCATTCTTCTGTTTTTCTCATTTCTTTTTCCTTCTGTTTTTTATTTACTTTTTAGAAAGTCTTAATTCTACTGGAGTTTCTATGGTTACAGTTTTCCCTTTCATATGAATAGAAGCTCCCTCTAGTTTTATCTTTTTGCTACTTTCTAAAGCAATCGCCATTGTATCTTCTAAAGAAATTTTCATGCCACTTTTTTCGCAGAATAATTTTAAATTCTCTTCTTCCATACAAAGTTCTTTTCCATATTCAGTAGAAAGTCCTTTTTTCTGACTATTTCCCATTTTTTCACAACTATCTCCATTCGTTCGCATACAATGTACTACAATAGCTTTCTCTTCTTTTTCACAAGGAAAATAGAGAGAAGCTCTGCTTCCTACTTTTGGCATACAATACATTACACTTCCACTATCTGGTGTCCATAAATAAGGGTATGCTGTTTCTTCTTCTTGCTTTCCTTCATCAATATCTAGGGCAAGTTTTACTTGTTCTCCTTTGACAGATAATATAGTTCCTGTTAATGTTAATCCTGTAAATTTATTTTGTCTAAGCTCCTTTTGTTTTACTAATGCTTCTGTTCCTAATACATATCGAAAATATAGCTCTTCTTGTTGTAATAATATTTCCTTTTTGCATATTTTTAATGTTCGACCTTGAAATTGTGCCAGACTGCCTAGTTCATAATCTTCATAAGAAATAATTTGATAATATAAAAAATCTTCTATGTGGTATCCTGCTAAATTTCCTCCTAATTCATAATAACGAGGACTTATTCCTACTTGATAATTTTTTTCTGAAAATATCACACTTTCTGTTCTGTTTGGCATACCAAACCAAAAATGACATCCCTTTCTTCTCCATTCTGGATAGAGCATTGTTTTCATTTGATTCGCTAATCGAAGAAGAAATGTCCAATCTGTTTCTTCATACTGAATAATAGGTTTTCCGATTGGTTGAGGAGTTCCTTCCTGCCATAAAAAACTTCCAGCTTTCCATTCCGACATGACTTTTTCTATTATTTCTTTATAAGTTGCATTTTTATTTTGAAAGGAACGTTTTCTTGATAAAACATCTAATTGTTTTGTTCCAGAAGATAATTCTAGTCTTACTTTATAATGATTACCCTGTTCCGTCACATTTGCTTGTTCAATCATTCCAATCAATAAATTTTTAGTTTCATTTGAAGTAATTGCCTTTATTTGTATCCAAGAATTTTCTTCTAATTGCAGTACCTTTCTTACCATTTCCTTTTCTATGATTCCACTTAGATAACCAGTTATATGTTGATTCGCCTGAATCGTAATTTTTAGTTCTAATAACTTTGTTATCAGAACGCTTCCCTCTATTTGGATTTGCCCTGCTGTAATACTACCCATATTTTACCTCTCAATCTTCATATTCTTGTCCAGAAGTAATAGGAGTAATAAGACCTCCATTCTGACAAATAAGAAAAGAATCTGTAGTTACAGCAGATGTTTCTCCTGCTAATTTTGTATCTTTTTTTGTATCTCTCCACATGCCTATAATAATAGGACAACATTTTAACCCTTGTATATCAGGTCCTTTACTTTCTCCCGGTCTTGTATAACTTTCTAATACAACTTCTTTTGCTCCGGGAGGGGGTGTTTCTGATACACAGATTCCGAAATGATTGATATGAATTCCCACCTCACAATCCTCTTCTTGTATGACTGGATGATTATTTGTATAAAATCCATGACACATAGGCAGATTTAATCTACGTGGATGGCTTCCACAATCACATTTTAATAATGCTCCTCTTACTAAATATTGTATTTCTGACATATATTTCCCCCTCCTATACATTCCGCTTCTTGTAATAAAAATCCTTTTGCATTTCTTCTTAATAAGCTTTCTAATACATCTAAACGAAGTATCATAAAATGGTAGCTTTCTTTTTTTAAAAAAAACACAGCCGTATCTCCTAGTTTTTTCTGTTCTAAGGTCAACTCTAATAATTTATTATGAGTGATCGTAAACTTAGTTTTCTCATAGACATATTCTTTTTCTTCTAATAATGGTATATAATAAATTTCTACTCGTCCCTGCTTTTGATGAAGCAATATTACTTGCTTCCACTGTAACATAGGTTCATATAGTTCTATCACAGACTTGACTAAAGAAGATACCATAGGAAAAGGATGAAATAAAATATCCACATAATAAAGATTGTCTGCTTCTTCTATCCGATATAAACAACGTCTTGGTAAAATCTTTAATCCTTCTCTTTCTAATTGTCTTATAGGTACTTTACTATACCAATTTTTTATAGTTGGTATAGTAGAATAATTTTTATCTGGTTCTATAAAAAAGTATCGCATTTTTCCCCTTTTCTTGTTACTGCAGTTTCATCTTTGCTCCTTCTACAGTAATTTCATCTTTTAGTATCATTTTTGTACTTCCTTGTACTAATTTAATTTCTTCTTTTCCTTCAATAGATAAACTTTCTTCTTTACTTGACAAACTCAATTCTTTTGTGGATTCTACCTTTATATCTTTATCGCTAATAATTTGAATTCCTTCTTCATCATCTAATCGAATCATCATTCCTTTATGATTAGTTAATGTGATAGAAGTAGGAGTAAGTTCTACCTCTTTTTGATATTTATTCATGATAGATTTGTTATCTGGATTGCTTCGAGGTGGTTGTTTCTGATTTGCTTCATAGGATTCTAATGTAGTTTTTGGAATTTCTTCATGTACAGCACTGATGACATAAGCATTTTTTTCAATTTCATTTGGGAAATAAAGCCGCATATGATCCCCGATTTCTGGCATACAAAACCAACCTGTTCCATCGGGAGAAGAATAGATAGTAGAAAAGGGAAACCACCTCGCGCTTTCCTTTTCTTGTTTTCCTTCTGCCTTTATCCTTACCTTTATTTTATCTTGTTTGATATCTAATACAGTAGCATCAAAAGAAGCTCCTATTATATTTTTATTATTCTTTCTGATGCAACTAAATGCACCCCTAGTACGTAGAAGATAAGTATGTAAAAGTTCCCCTTTTTCTAATTGACTTTGCGCTTCATATACATAGAATAAGTGATTTTCAAAAATTACAGAATCCCCTAAATCAAGTAATTCTCTACTTGTTACTTGATAAGAAATAGCATCTGCAGGGATTAAATTGCTATTTCCCATTTGTTTTTCTTTTCTATATTCTTTTATATGATTATTAGTACTATATTTGCTAAAAGATAATTCCTTTTTCTGACCTGTTTCAATAATTCCTATAGAACAACGTATTTGTCCAAACTTAAAGAATGGAATTAATACTGTGCCTATTCTAGATGCGATACGCTTCATAAATTCCCAGTCTGTTTCCTCATATTGTACTGTAAATTCTCCTATTGCTTCATCTTCTTCCAAAAATGTTTGTGCATCAGAATATTCTTGATTGATAACACGAAATAGTTCATTATAACTCATAGAGATATCCTGAAAAACACGAGTATTGGGCTTTAAATCCAACAAAATAGTTCCACTAATAAAAGAAATCCTAGCTTTCTTTACTTCCCCTTCTACTTCAATTTTTAATTCTTCTACAACACCTGTAAAAAAACAGTGCTTTTCTCCTCTTTCATCTAATACATAAATTTGCTCTAGAGGAGCTTTCATGACACGATTTAGTAACAATTTTTCTTCCTCTGCTGAAATATATCCATACAAAATAGCTCTTCCATGTGTATTTACTTTCTTTTCTACTTTACATTCCAATACTGTTAAAAATTCAACACAAGTACAAAAAATATATTCTCCTCTCATAAAACCTCCTCTTTCCAATCCTCTGATTCCAAAGAAGAGATTACAGAAAGTGCAACAGATTTCCAAACTTTGGATTTTGCATAAGGACAATTAAAAATTCCATGTAATAACTTATCTTTAATTGGAATAACATACATAAGATTATAAAGTTTACAGTCAATGGCATGACTTTTAAAATCAAACCACCCTAATTTTTTCCCCATAATTGGTAAAAAATCTTTTTCATAAAAAACATTTGCGGGCTGAGTTTTCTGAATTACTTGATAAAAATAATGAATGATTTGTTCTAAGTTTTGTTCTGCATGAGGAAATTCTAAAAGTTTAAAAGTAAAATTGATGTCACTTTCTACATTCATTTTAATAATATCAGGTCTTTGTTCAGAGGGATATTTTACTTTTGCCATAGCAAGTGGCATATCAGAAAAATTGGTAGGAAGTATAATGCTAATATCTTCTAATGTTAATTTCTGACGAGCAAATTCATAGAAAACTCCTTGAATATACATTCCTTCCTTTAAGTTCCCATATGAGAATTGCTTATATTCATTCCCCTTTTTTATTAATATTTCATCTGTATATTTCATATTTACCTCCCAATATATAATATATTTATTATATCATATATTTTACAATTTTTAACAAATAATTACAATTTTTACATTTAATAACTACTATCTAACCTTTCTATTCTATAATTATCATGAAACACTCAACTTTCTTTCCAAAAAGCAGAACAGTCCACAACCTAGCGGAGGTAAGGAAGTATTCCAAAAGAAGCCCCTTGGAAGACGTTGGCACTTAATGAGCTGTTCCGCAAGAAGCGGAACGGCGAATTTAGTACCGCTACGTCTGGAACGGAGCGAAAGCGCGGCTTCGCTGGAATACTTCCTTGCCGTAGCGTCCCTTTGTCTTTCAAGCAACCTAAATTATAACTTTTAATAAAAATAGAAATCACAAAACCACATTAACTTAACTATAAAAATTAACAGTCAAATTTCCTATTCTAAAACTTAAAATATCTTTCAAACAACAACAATCTTTTTCTCTTTCATCAAAAAAGAAGCTGGCAAGCCAGCTCCCTTTTTGGATATAGTAAAATTCAATTTATTCTAAGTTTAACCTCTTTGATAAAATATAATTAGTCAGAACAAAAAATATAGCAGATAAAATAAGTTCCATAACCGTATATGTCACAAGAATTTTATTAAAAAATTGCAAGAAAAATTGATAAGAAGGTGTTGAGATGAAAAAATTATTTGGAACATCTATACCAAGCATAATGCAAGTTGAGAGAATTTGGATAATAAAGCTAAGAGCAAAATAAATTCCAATAGCTCCTACAATTCTATATTTTCCAATTAATTGTCCTCCTGCCATTGATAAATAATACGTCAAGATACTGAATATACCAGATGCTAATACCATAACAATAAGTAAAAAAATAGTACCAAAGCTTTCCTCGAAAATTTGTGTATATTCATCAAAAAAATAAAATATTTCTCTAAAGAAATCATGACCAGATAATAAAATAACAATAGAGAATATAAATACAACAAAACTTAAAACAAACCATAATAAACTTATGACTAATTTGCTTAAAATTAGTTCATATGTTTTTACAGGAAGTGTGAACATTAAATAACCTTCATCTCCCAGTAAATTTTTATAAAATCGCCTTATGATTAAAATAATAGTAACAATAAAAATTGTCATACACATTAAAACATAGGCTGCCATAAAAATATTTTGAAATATAGAGATCATTGTATTTCTTCTTCCTGTATTTACTTCTAAGAAAATTTTATTAAATATAGTGATAATTAGAAATGCACCATAAAGCAATAAATATTCTCTTGAAGTCGCTTTTATTTCATGCTTTAATAATTTTCCTAACATCTAAATACCTCCCTGAATAATGCATCAATAGATTTTCCTTCCTGAGAACGAATTTCATCTACAGATGCAGTTTTTACGATTCTGCCCTGCTGTATAAAGATAACATCATCTAAAATCTGTTCAATGTCAGAAATCAAATGGGTACAAATAATAATCGTTCCATTTGGATTATAATTATTTAAAATCGTTTTTAAAATATAATCTCTGGCAGCAGGGTCAACACCTCCGATAGGTTCATCTAATAAATATAAGTCTGCATTACGGCTCATAACTAAAATAAGCTGAACTTTCTCTTTTGTCCCCTTTGACATAGTTTTCAATTTATCCTGTGGATTAATATTGAGTCTTTTTAACATTTCATATGCTTTGTTTTTATCGAAATTACTATAAAAGTCTGAGAAAAAATCAATAATATCACATACCTTCATCCAGCGATTTAAATAAGTTCTTTCTGGTAAATAAGAAACAATCGCCTTTGTGGAAGGTCCAATAGGAATATTATTTACTAAAATTTCACCTGATGTAGGAGATAAAAGCCCATTGATTAATTTAATTAAAGTTGTTTTTCCGCTGCCATTAGGTCCTAAAAGCCCTACAATTCTTCCACTTTCCACTGTGAGATTAATACCACAGATAGCCTCTTTTCCGCTATAATGTTTTACTAAATTATTACATTTTAAAATCACACTCATTTTGCCTCTCCTTTCCTGTTTCTATAATTAGTTGTACACTTTCCTGTATAGAAAATCCCAGAAGTTCCATATTATCAAAAAATTCTCTAATCTGAGCTTGTGCTACATTTTCTTTTAACATTCGTATCATATTTTCGTCTTCTGTAATAAAACGCCCATTTGTCCTTTGGGTATAGACTAAGCCTACACGTTCTAATTCTGCTAGTGCTTTCTGCATAGTATTTGGATTGACAGAAGCCTCTTCTGCTAAATCCCTAACGGAAGGGAGTTTTTCTCCGGGTTTATATTTTCCAGAGATAATGAAAATTTGAATATATTCTAATAACTGAGAATAAATAGGGCGATCTGGTTTTAAATTCCATGACATGTAATCACTCCTTGTTGTATTATTGTATTAATTACTTAATACAATAATACAACAACAGGAATATTTTGTCAATAAAAAATATAACTTTTTTGCTTCTTGCGTTAAAGAATATCTTATATTATGATAATATGATAAAAAGTATTAAAAAATAATTTACAGATATTATATTTAAAAACAAAAAAACAGAAAAAGGAGTTCTAATGTGAAAAAGATGAGAGAGATTGATATATCTGAAATAACAAAAGAAATAAAAGAGATGTGTATACAGGCAAATTATGTTTTATCTTCTGATATGCAAACAAAATTACAGAATGCAGTTCAAAAAGAAGAATCTTTACTCGGAATAAAGATTTTAAAACAATTAGAGGAAAATTTAAAAATCGCCAAATCAGATCAGATTCCTATCTGTCAAGATACTGGCATGGCAGTTATCTTTATAAAAATAGGACAGGAAGTTCATATCATAAATGGAGATTTAGAAGAAGGAATACAAAAAGGAGTGAGAGAAGGATATCAAGAAGGATATTTAAGAAAGTCAGTAGTAAATGATCCTATTTTAAGAGAAAATACAAAGGATAATACACCAGCTGTTATTCATTATGAAATTATAAAAGGAGATAAAATAGAGATTACAGTTGCTCCAAAAGGATTCGGAAGTGAGAATATGAGTCGGATTTTTATGTTAAAACCAGCAGATGGAATAGAAGGCGTGAAGGAAGCCGTTCTTACATCTGTAAGGGAAGCAGGACCTAATGCTTGTCCTCCTATGGTAATAGGGGTTGGAATCGGAGGAACATTTGAGAAGTGTGCATTATTAGCAAAAAAAGCACTTACTCGAGATCTCAATATACCATATTCCTATCCATATCCTTATATAAAAGAGTTAGAAGAAGAACTATTAAAAAAAATAAATGAATTAGGAATAGGACCGGGAGGTTTAGGGGGGACACAAACAGCATTTGCCGTTAATATTGAAACTTATTCTACACATATTGCGGGATTACCAGTAGCTGTAAATATCTGCTGTCATGTGAATCGCCATATTACCAGAGTAATATAAAACCGATATTTTCGGAAAGGAGTTTTTAAAATGGATAAATATATTAATACACCATTAAAAGAAGAGGAGATAGAGGAATTAAAAGCAGGAGATTTTGTCTTTATAACAGGAACAATCTATACTGCAAGAGATGCTGCACATAAAAGAATGTATGAAACATTGAGAAAAAAAGAAGAACTGCCTATAGAACTGAAAAATAATATTATTTATTATATGGGACCTTCTCCTGCAAAAGAGGGACAAGTGATCGGTTCAGCAGGACCAACAACCAGCAGCAGAATGGATAAGTATACACCTGAATTGATAGATTTAGGATTAAAAGGTATGATTGGAAAAGGAAGACGTTCAGAACAGGTGAAAGAAGCAATTATAAAAAGAAAAGCCGTTTATTTTGCAGCGATAGGAGGAGCAGGGGCATTATTATCAAAATGTATTATATCATCACAAGTAATTGCATATGAAGATTTAGGAACAGAGGCGATTAGAAAATTAGAAGTGAAGAATTTTCCTGTAATAGTCGTTATTGATTCAGAAGGGAATAATTTATATTAACTACTTATTGGTCAAAGAGAATAGAATTGTTGTAAAAGGAACAAAGGTTAGGAGAACATTTTGAATGAAGGTTCGCGTCGGCAAGGAACTATTCCAACGAAACCGCGCTCTCGCTCCGTTCCAGACGTAGTGGTACTAAATTC
>OFGL01001299.1_pt1 | contig 15305 bp, 21 predicted proteins | sample 1521801 | NCBI WGS metagenome assembly OFGL01 (sample SAMEA3504085, study PRJEB24116) | mouse gut metagenome | biome: mouse gut; feature: mouse-associated habitat; material: faeces | place: Denmark | collected 2011 | reverse complement strand
GCGATTGAACGGCTGATGCAGGATGCAGCACTTACATACTGAATATGAACGGGAGGCTTGTCCCGTTGTTTGTCAAGGTGCTGGGGTATGCGTCAGGGAGCAAAAAGATGAAGGATGCTGTTGAGCGTATCAAGATCATCTCCATCAAGCTGCACCCGCAGCCTGATTAGTAATGCGGTCTGTTTTTTGTTGAGCGTCCTGCGGTGGAGATAGTACCCATCCGCAACCTTGACGCCCCCACCGTAGCCTCTTGAAGTCTCAATCGGGTAAGAACACATGAGTATCGCAATATCCCGGCGAATCGTCCGCCTGGAAACTTTGAACTCAAAAGCCAAATTGTCGTATGTATCGTGCCGTCTATGGCACAGCAACTCCAACAGCTCTTGCCGCCGTTCACTTGGACTGCTCATGCGCTCACCCCCCTTCGATGCTCCTGGGAAGATATTAGAAAACTTATGGGCCAGATTTTGGCCCATTCCTCAAATTTTGTATGGGGAATTTCAAGCAAATGTGCCTTATTCATCGCGGTACCTCCGAAAATCTGAATTGATAGGGGTCAAGTTCAGATTTCCGTGGAGGTCCACGGCACCGGGGAAGATGGGTGTATTTCGACCCAAATCGACAAAAGAAACCGCCAGAGAGTTTGCTATACTCTCTGGCGGTTTCTCTCCACAGCGAAAATCTGGTGCGATAACGCGCTCTGAATAGGTCGAATTTTGCGGTTTTTAATTTATGGAAATCCTCATGAGGAACAACAATTTTTTTGGCGAATCACCAAATCTGTTATAGACCAGAAAAACACCCATGATTTCCTCCAACGGACAATCACAGGCAGATGTTCAATAAGCCCCTGCTGTGAGAGCCGTTTTTTTTAAGGGCTTCTCAACAGGGGTTCGATATTTCATATATAAACGCAAGATTTTACCTATCAAATAGGAGTTATCAGGGAATGTAAATGTAAAAAAAGGTAAGATAGAATATATCCGAGGTGATAAATTATGCCGATGGATATTCGCACATATTTAGGGAATCGTGTCCATAGCGCAAGAAAGGCTTGCAATCTGACACAGCAAGAACTTTCTGATGAAACAGGCGTGTCTATCAAGATGATTCAGTGCATAGAGGCTGGTTCTGTGAACCCATCTTATGAAATTCTTTTTCCGATTGTCAGACGCTTAGGACTTACAACCAGCGATCTATTCAACACAGAGCCGGATGAACATGACGAGGAAATCAATCGTTTCCTTGGAAAGTTTAGAGCTTGCAACCGCGATAATCAAATGGTGTTATTAAATACACTGGACTTTCTGGCTGAGCAGTTATTAGCACTCCAAGATGACAAGTTATAAGGCTAATATCCGGTCAGGCCAGCAGAGAAGCGTTTCATAAATGTTTTCTACGCTTTTGTGTTGATGAAGTCACCAGCCGAGATACGCTGCGCTCTATAATTCGGCTATAACGGGCAACAGCCAGTGGGCAAGGAAAGACCTTACCCACTGGCTGTTTCTCAATGGAAAAATCCTTACTTTGTTGGATGTTGATTATGGGTGGAACGATTGGAATATGGGAACATCGGGGATCGCAGTTCAAATTGGAACGTCTCACGATCCACTATACCGACTGTGCAATCGCTATCATAGAGCCGCAGCAGAAACGCCGCCATCTGTTCACTGGTGTGGTAAGTACCAAAGGCTTGGTCGTAATCATATACCTCAACATTGTTCGCCTTTTTGCCGAACTCTGTTTGTGTGGCCGCTGGAGCCAGAACCTTGGCCCGCATCTTTGCGCCCGTTTCTATCAGCTCCCAGGCCAGCCCCTCCGTAAATGTGCTGACATAGAATTTTGTTGCACAGTAGGTAACGGCAGTTGGGACAATCGTATAGCCGCCACAGGATGAAATGTTGATAAGCTGTGTTCCAGGAACGTCCTTATAGTCACGGACAAATAGGGAAGATAGGATGGTCAGGGCCTCGATGTTCAGCCGTATCATGGTATCAATCTTCTCTAAGTCCTGCTGGGCCACGCTGTCATAGTTCCCGAAGCCCGCATTATTGACCCACGTTTCCAGTCGGAGACTTTGCAGGCTGGAATAAAACTGATAGACGTTTTCCAGTACGGACAGGTCAACGGATCGGATAACAACATCGACAGCGGGGTATTCTCTCTCAATGTCACCCTTCAAGACTTCCAGATTGTCCCTGCGCCGTGCAGCAATCACCAGATTCTTGCCACGGGCGGCAAAGGCTTTTGCGGTTTCGTACCCTATGCCGGAGCTGGCCCCCGTAATGACTGTATACCTCTTTGTTTCATATTCCATTTGAAATTCCTCCATTTCTAAGGTATAATGAGAGCATACAATGTAGAGTTCACTCTACGTCAAGAGGGTGGAGGGATTTTTTTGGACTATTCTATTGGGGAATTTTCAGAAGTCACCGGGCTGGGAATCCATACCCTGCGCTTTTATGAACATGAGGGCCTGATTACTCCTATGAGAAATTCCAGTAACCGCCGCCGCTATTCTGATAGGGATATGACTTGGATTGCTTTTATCAAGCGGCTAAAGGCAACCGGGATGCCCATTAAAGAGATCAAGCGGTATGCCGCTTTACGGGCCGAGGGTGATACAACTCTTTTTGAACGGATGGAAATGCTGATCCAGCACCGCCAGTCGTTGAGAGAACAAATCAGACAGTTGCAGGAGCATGAAACTAAGCTGGACGAGAAGATTTCTTTTTACCAGCAGGAAATTGAGCGGAGCCAGTGCGACACGATCTAAATATGCAGTAATCTTTCGATGTTGCCGCCCAGCGCCATCTCTGTAATGGAAGTGGACGGGCTGACAAACTCAATCAACTGTCTGCATAGCTGCGGCTCTCCAAATGGTGCGTCTGAACCGAATAGGCACTTTTCTGGTACTTCTGTCAGCGCAGTTTTGACCGATAACGGAGTAAAGGCCGCAGACAAATCCAGATACGCATTTTTATTGTCTTTTGCAAAGGCAATCACATCCATCCAGTTTGAACCGCCCATGTGTCCAAAAATAACCGGCACGGTAGGATATTTCCGACACAGCTCCATGAGGATTTTAATACCGTCCAGCGTGACAGGATTGAATGTGTGTACCCAAATGGGGAGACTATGATAATCGGTCAGGGCCTTGAACACAGGTTCAAGCTGTGTAATCTGCATTTCGGAGCCGGGGGTAAACTCCCCGATGCCTTTGAAAGAGTTCCCGATGATATAGTCCTTTACCCATTCAGCGGTATCTCTGTCAGCAAGCCCCAGCGGTACAGGGCCAAAGCCACAAAAGTGATCTGGCGCTTCTTGGATTGCCTGATTTAATTCCAGAATGGTGTCCTTCATTTTAGCGATCCGGGCTTCGGGAGAATAACCGCCAGCAAGCAGTCGGTATAGCACCTGCATCTCCGCTCCGATTGCGTCCAGGGTAGCGGCTGCGGCCTTTTCAACGTGCGGGGTTGTTGTGAATAACACGGCCTTATCAACCCCCGCATCGTCCATTTTCTGAATTTGCATGGCTGTAGGGAGCATAACGTGTTGGTGGCTATCTACAATCATTGAAATCCTTCCTTTCTGTGCCTGGGTGTGGCATCACCAAGGATACCACGGACAAAAAGGATGGACAAGAACGCACATTTTTGGTATGTAGTGTCTTTTTTGATACTGCTATGGAGGAAACGCTATGGCAAAAGCAGTTGCAATTACCGAACAATGCCCTATGGAGATCGGGCTGAATATTTTAGGCGGCAAGTGGAAATTGAAAATCCTGTGGCAGATTTCCAAAGGTGCCGTGCGCTTCAATGAATTGCAGAGGCGTTTAGGGAAGATCACAACGAAAACGCTGACACAGCAGCTCCGGGAGCTGGAAGATCAGAAAATCGTTCAGAGGACAGTCTATCCAGATAATCCGCCGAAAGTGGAGTACGCTTTGACGGAACTTGGCAAGAGTATTTATCCCGTTTTGAAGTCGCTGTGTGATTGGGGAACAAATTATCAAACCGCTGTGATACCAGCCAACGATCCGGGCGGGTCTTTTACAGATGCCGAAGATTGACGCGGTACTCCCGTAAATCATCTTCTTTTACGGTTTCGATGATTTTATCAAGTGCCGCCGCAAGAGCCTCTTTATCCTCTGGCAGCGTTCCTTGAAATTGAAATGCGTTTGACGCACCTAAAGCGGCAAATTGGGTGGGTATTTCCAGGCTTTCAAGCAAAGTGCGGATTTCCTTGTATTTTTCAATCTCGCTTTCCTCTTTCCAGTTGCCGCGCTGGATTTCCTGGTAAAGCTCCGAGTCCGGGTAAATGGTCAGCATATTGACGCCAATGAGCGTCGGGTGGAGTTGATTACAAATATCGGCAGTTGCCTTTGCGCCGATCTCACCACGGCCAGCGCCTGAAATGCTCACCAAGTAAAAGAAACTGTAATGAATACCGGCTTGATCTAACCGCTGGCATTGTTTCACAATATCGGCGGCGGTATAGCCCTTATTCATAAATTGCAGGGCTTCATCATCGCCTGTTTCAATCCCGATTGTCAGGCCGTCATATCCGGCCCGATGGAGGGACGCCAATTCCTCGTCCGACTTTAACGTGACATCTGTGATCCGGGCAAAACATCCAATCGTTTTAATTGAGGGAACATATTGCCGGATTAGGTCAGCGATAGCCAGGAGCCGTTCAGATTTTAAGACAAAAGGGTTTGCCCCGGTCAAAAAAGCCCGCTGAATACGCTCTGGCCTGGGTAATCCCTGCAAACGGGCCGTCAGTAGCGCAATAGGGTCTGTACTCCAAAGCTGTGCCTCCTGCAAGTCACTCTCCACATCTTCGAGGGGTGACATTCTGAATTTGAACGGCAAGTCGTTGTAGAGCGTACAGAATTTGCATTTGTGATGGGTACAGCCAGCCGTTACTTCAAGCAACAGCGAGGAAGCCTCATAGGGTGGCCTCCATATTGTTCCAGTGTAGTGCATAGTAGAACCTCCTTGTCTTTTTTGCCATTATATCATGGTACGGAGAAAATAAAAGTACGGTACTTTTTTGCAGTACCTTGCTTTTTGACTGCAAAGAAGATATAATGCCATCAGGAGGTTATGAAAAATGAGGAAAACAGAAACAGCGATCCAACGCTGTAAAACGATGTCAACGCTCCAAAAAATCTTGGGGGGCAAGTGGAAACTTGAAATACTCTACTATATCGCTTTCAATGACATCCATAGGTTTGGAGAGCTACGCCGCCAGCTCGGTGAAATTACGGAGTCATCCCTGACGAAACAGCTTCGGGAATTAGAAGCCGATGGCTTTTTAATCCGGCATGACTTCAAGGAGATTCCGCCGAGAGTAGAATATACTCTGTCTGATTTAGGCCGGAGCTTCATGGATGTGATTGATTACATGAAAACCTGGGGCGATCAGAATTTGCCGGAAGAAAGATGACCTGTTTTACTCTGTTTTGAACGTCTGATTATCATAGAACAAGCGAAAACTATCCGTATTGCGAATTTGTGACGTACTCCCTATCCCTGCATAATGGAACAAATAGAGTATCGTTTTAATTAAAAATGCGTGTGTGACAACAAGAATGTTGCTGCCATCAGGATAGGCCGATCCAACGGATATAAGCAGTTCCTTTAGCCGTTTGCTTATCTGCTCAAAGGTTTCTGCCATTCCAGTAGTATCATTCTGTTTGATTGCTGTGGCAACCTCTGGAAGTCGTTTGTTCATTTCAGAAAAAGAAACGCCTCCCAGCCATTCCGACACTCTTTTGATAAAGATGGTGTTTTGTTCTGCTTCCATTACCCCAAGACACCATTCCCGCAAGCGAGCATCCTGATGTATTGGAATATCGGGGTGGCCGTGTTCTTCTAACATCAGCCGAGCGGTATGGAATGCCCGGTATGTATCGCTTGTGTATGCTGCTTGAAATACAACGGAAGATAGGGACTTCCCCAACTCCTTTGCCGCCTGCTCTCCTGATGCGGTCAAGGGGGCGTCAGCCCATCCCTGCGCCCTGTCAAGTTGATTCAACAGGGTTTGCCCATGGCGAACGATATAAAAAGTGACCATTTCAACTTGCCTTTCCATAAAGGTTGCACCAGGAGGACGCCCCCCTGGTGCAGTTAGTCGGCTTACAGGCTTTCGTAGGAAACCAGCTCACTTACCGGGATTCGTGTCTGACTGTGCCGCTCCGGGTCAGCAAAGTTTTCCCCAGCATAGCCGATCACCAGGATATTGACCGGCTCCAGATTGGCGGGAAGGTCGAACTCCCGGCGCAGAACATCCGGCTTGAAATAGCACACCCATACGCTGCCCAGACCCAACTCCGTGGCCTGGAGCATCATGTGGTCGGTCAAGATGGAGGTATCAATGTCCCCGGTCTGCTTTTGGTCAAAGGGCCGCACCCATGCCTTGTTGTGGTCAGCGCAGACGATGATAGCCAAGGGCGCACCATAGATGTTTGCGGCTTTGCCAATCTTCGCCAGCCCGTCCTCGCTCTGGACGGCGATAAGGTGAACCGGCTGGAGGTTGGCGGCGGTGGGGGCCACATGAGCGGCCTCCAAAATTTTCTCCAGCTTTTCCGGCTCCACCTTCTTGTCGGTGTAGCTGCGGATGGAGCAGCGAGTTTTAGCAATCGTAATAAAATCCATGATATGTTGTCCTTTCTGAATAGTTTGATGGCTGACGATCAGGAGTACCATCTGCTATGATTTTAGCAATATCCAGAAATCTACACAAGATTGCACTTTTTAGGTAGGTACTTCCCAAAAAGATAGTCCTTTTCTAAAGGAACATACCATGATATACTTGGCGTGAGGTGAGACTATGAAGCAGACGCAGTTTAATTGTCCTGTTGAGGCCACGCTGTCGTTGATTGGCGGGAAATATAAGCCGCTCATTCTCTGGCATTTAGTAGACCGGCCTCTGCATTACATGGAGTTACAGCGGCGTATCCCCAGCGCAACGCCCAAAATGCTCTCCCAGCAGCTCCACGATCTGGAGGGATGCGGGATGATACATAGAGAGGTAATCCCGGAGAAGCCGCCGAAAACCGTGTATTCCTTGACGGCCTTTGGGGAAAGCATTATTCCTGTCATAGATGCCATGTGCCAATGGGGAACCAACTACATGGACGGGTTGGATGTTCAACCGCTGTGTTGTGGCACACAGACATAGAAAAGGAGCGGATGAAAATGCCAGAACTCGGATACCTTTGTGGAAATGGCATGGAATTGGTTACTTGCAGGCAATCTACCATCTCATACCCGTTGCATAACCATGTTTCTGTTTTTACACTTGGCTTTATCATGGATGGATTCATTGAACTTGTGACAGATAAAGGTACTCGGACATATCAAAAAGGAGAGGCATTTGTTCTTGGGCCATATACACCACATTCTATAAATGCAAGGTCTTGTTATGAACTTTTGAGCCTTTGTATTGATAAAGAGCTTGTTACCCAAACAGACCTTGAATTATTGGAATTAATGGTTTCTAAATTTTTGCATCAGGCCATTAAACATACAATTATTGAAAATTGGATTCTGCAAACATTGCACAGTTTACTTCTATTCTGCCAGATGCTCCCGATTCAACAAGAAACCAATATTGATAGTCTAAGAGAGCAATTAGAGCTTTATCCAGAAATCCCGTGTTGTATTGAGGATATGGCTGCGCTTGCGCTTACCAGCAAATATAACCTGATTCGCTCTTTCAAGAAAGAAGTGGGATTGACCCCACACCAGTTTCAAATTCAGAATCGGGTTCGGAAAGCGCAGAAATTATTGAACGCTTCTGCCTCCGTTGCAGAAGTGGCTTTGGCCACAGGATTTTTTGACCAAAGCCACTTTATCAGGTGTTTTGAAAAAATCGTTGGTCTGACACCGACTGAGTATAAACGGGCGTATGGAACTGTATCTTCTATGCCTGCCTCTTAAACGAGTGCTGGGATAAATTTTGCGAACAGATATAGGCCGTCAGCTCCTGCTTTCACCTCATGGGGCAATCCCATCGGCAAAATTGTGATCGTGCCGGGCTCATAGGCCAGTTCAGTACCGTTGTTCACGCAAGTACCGCTCCCGGCAATAACCTCATGGGTTTCCAACTGCGTTTGATGGATGTGGTTACCAATCGCTTTGTTGGGGGCGATTCGGACAAGGTGATAGCTGAACTGGCCGCTGGTCTGCTGCGAGGTGACAATGTGTTTCAGCTCCACTCCATCAAATACGGGATGTTTGTTCCAGGGAAGCTCCCCAAATTGGATTGTTTCGGTGGGAAGTCTCAGTTGTCCGCTCACATTGAACTGCTCAAACAATTCTTGACTGTTCATTGCTGCACACTCCTTATAAAAAGTCTGACAATTTCTTGTCGCCCATCATATTACTAAATGTACAAGAAATTTGATTGTATAAAATTGCTTTTTATTTTACAGTGGGTGGGCAGCAAATTAATGCAGCAACGGGGTTGGGGTTTGATTGATAAGCAAAGCGATCATAATACCAACCGTAGTATCGGCAATCCTGTTGAGGCCAAAAGCCAGAGGACTTTCATCGGTTCCATGCGTCACCGTTATGCAAAGAAATACAACGCACATCAAGAATGTTCCCTTTTCCTGCTTTATGAGTACAGAAAAGTTAATAAGCGGGATGAGCAGGATTGACAAGCACAAATATCTCAATATCTCGCAGGGAATGAAGTATATGTTCTTTTCAAAGAGCAAGACGGTCATTCCCCACGCTCCGCCAATGATTGTTGCGATTTCTCGGTTCAATGCTTCACGCAAGCTGTCCTCTGGGGTGCGCTGGATGCACAGGATAGCGGCAATCGCGGCATAGAACGCTGTGTTAGAGTTTCTGACTGTATCGACCGAGAAGCACAAAAAGACAGCGATGACGGTTTTTATGGTACGGCCCCCCACCTTTAGGGGGCTAATTTTCATATATGCCTTTGAGGGTGTATTCTGCCAGAATATGGCCGTCCATTTCCCGATAGAGTTCATTTAGCAGAAATCCCCGCCGCAAATCCAGTAGCTTGTTCAAAGCATATACATGAAGCTCATAGATGTGCGGCTGATCCGGCGGGGTCATTCCGCCATAATAGGAGGACAGTTCCGCCGACTGTTCACCGCCCTGGATGCTCGTCCAGCTATTCCGGCCCTGGATGAAGTCGGTGGCCGTCTGGCTCTCGTTGTCCTTGATCTCAAAACGGGTGATGTTCGCAGCCAGCCAGTGTATCCAGGCAAAGCCGCCTGTGACCGGGTAGGCGTCCTTATCCTCCAGGACGATGGCAACTGAAGCTGTGCCGGAAGGAGCGTCCTCTACTACAAAGGGCAGAGAATAGGTAGGGATATTGTTCTCGTTGAATTGGGTTCCCCGGCCTCCATACTGAGGCTGGATTACCCCGTCAATAATACCGCTGCTGGTAACTTTCATTGTGATACCTCCAATCTGATGTTCTGCACACAGTATAGGAGGCATTCAGTAAAATGTAAATTACCCACTTTTTTGTGGGTGCTAATCGGGGACTACCCCTTTTTCCTCCAAGATATGTTCCATTCCATTGGCTTTCAGATAATCAATGCCGATGTGCTGCATGATCCGCAAGGCTTCTAATATCTGTTCGCCCATATCGGAGGTCAAGGAGTATTCCACATGAAGCGGATACCCTTCAAACGACTTCTTTTGAACAAATCCGTAATCAATCAGTTCTTTCAACTGCTCTAACAGCATTTTTTGAGTGATGCCGTCTATATCCTTTTCCAGCTTTGCCAATGATGTGGCACCTAAACGGAGCCTCCATAGTATGATAGGTTTCCACTTGCCTTTTATCATGTCGTGGACAAGCTCTAAAGGGCAGGTGTACTCTGTTCGCATTTTCATAATGATACGCTCCTGTTAGTATACTTAGATTAGATACTAAGTAAAGCCAGCTTTTCACCCAATTTAGTTGCGTTCTCGCAATCTATTGGGAATTGTTCTTTTTTTACGGTTGCCTTATGCTCTGCATCAAAGTTTGACGCAGAATACTTTGAATAATCGTCAAATTGATAACTATCTGCCGAAACGATATATTCAGAATGTCCGTTCAAAAGCTGTAAATAATTCTTGTTGCTTTCAAATATGTATTGGTAGCCAAAAGATTCCAGCATTTCATACGGCAGACCCATCGTATAAATAAAACCACTTTGTATTTTCCCTCTGAAACTTGTGCGCCCAGGTGAATCATAAGAAAGATTAGCAAATATCAGGCGTTCCATAAATGACTTCATTTCTCCAGTAATATTTCCTAAATATATAGGAGAACCAAGTATCAAAACATCGCACGAAATCGTGCGCTTCAATATTTTTGTCAGACCATCATTTATTATGCAGCATCCATTCAATTTGCTGCCCTTCCGTTTACAAGCAAAACAACTATAACATCCTTTGAAACTTAGATCATAAAGATGAATCAATTCGGTTTCTGCACCAACAAAAGCAGCACCTTCAAGTGATTTTTTCAGCAATGTAGCCGTGTTCCAATCTTTTCTTGGGCTCCCGTTAATTGCAATAGCCTTCATAAAAATTCCGCCTTCTTTACTTTCAGAAAATTGTTGCTATAATCGGAGTATAGTTGCTAAAAAACAAAAATACAAGTACGCACATTTTGTGCCTTGAAATTGTAAGGGGTTTAAGATGCCAAACAGAAATTTGGATACCACGATTTTATGAGCGTCTATTGCTCACCGTGGGTTTTCAATAAAATCCTCCAAAAGCCTTGAAAACAAAGGATTTTTCACAGTGTGTTCGCCTTATCCCTTTATTCGGTTTCACACAAGTTTACCCTTGCCCTGGCTGCTCATAAGGGCAAAAGCAAGGGCAAGAAAATCTCGCAACAGGATATGACAACGTGTGGCAATCGGAGAACTGTGACGTATGTGCGAATATATTATAGCGGAGGATTTCACTATGGACAAGTACATTTTTAACGAGACCAACGGTCTTTGGTATGAACTGATTAGCGACTACTATTTTCCCTGTCTGACTGTACCCACTGAAGAAGAACAGCCTGTTGGCGTGTGGGGTCAGCGGCACAAGCGGTATCTCAAAGAACACCGTCTGGCCCTTTATAACGCTTTGCTGTTGAGCAGCAAGCTGAACAACTACTTGGCAGATATTGACCAGCAGGCCGAAGCAATGTTCTCCTGGCTGGTGGAGCAGATGTCTAAGCAAGAAGACATTACGGAACAGCTTAAAGCTGAGTGCCAAATGGAATGGGTACAAAGGATGAATAATATCCGTGAACGGTCTTTTGAAGTTGTAAACCAAGAAATAATTTTTGCTTGAGAGATAAAAAGCATAGTAGTCAAACGGGGCGGAGAAATTTGAAGCTATCTCCGCCCCGTAGCCATCTGAGAGCAATAATCACAAAAACTCAGATATGAGTTGATTGCTCAGTTCTGACAATGACCTAATAAAACCGAGGTTGGTATATTCAAAGCTTTGCGTTAAACTATCCCACTGCATAAATCCAAGGCAGTGTTCCCGATTGATATCGCCTACGATTGTTCTGATATGTGAAATATGATTTTCTGTTGAAAGGATTTGCGATAGCCGAGGACTTGCACCATTGTCAATATTTACAAGAAGACCATATTTTGCACCAGAAACAAGGCAATATCCAACTAATTGAGACCATTCCTTTAATCCAGCACTATTCATAAGTTTAACTTCGAGAATAAGAAGCTCAAATTTTAAGCCGTCAGTCACCAATGCAAAAACATCCAAGTTCAAAGGAGGAACCTGCTGGGCAAATACTCTTGCACAAGCACATTTTTCTGGGTTTTCATCTAATATGCGCCGAAGATTTGATTTCAGTTCACCAATACCCCAAAAAACCTCAAGGTCACGTTGACGTTCTGCCCTAAAATTGCTTTTTAGCTGCGCCTCGATAAATGTTTGTATTTCAGGATAGTAAGAAACCTCATTGCGACCGCGCCTATTCGGCATTCCTTAAATCCTCCTCTGTTATTTCACGGGCAAGCAATTTGTACTCATTATCAGGAGCGCGCGTAATTAAACGGCTATAAACTACGGGATTTGTAGCTCCAATCAAAGCCCCGCGACCATTGCCGATGATAACGAGAGGTGTAAGCAGATCGGGGTTCCTGATTTCTACTGTCAAGGCTGGATCATTTGCGACATGGTTTTCTATGATTTGGAGATATCCTCTTGGACGCTTTCCGTAAAGCTCATTGTCATTTGCTATAATATAAGCTACGGCTTGCATGATCTCAGCAATAGGATAACCACAAGCATTGGTTGACCCGTACATCATAGATGTACGATTAGCTTTAAATTGTGCCAGCAATGAGGATACCAAAATATTGTTCGTAGTATAGTCCCGTTGTGCCATCAATTCATCAGACTGGATCATGTCTTCTATGCGCAAGTCCGTATCTCGATGCAGGATGGGAAACGGATTGACTAACTCACCGAGGTTTTCGAAGCATGAACAAATTTTATCGTAGGGGGCGTGTTCGCAGCCCAGGACAGCGCAAAAATGCCGGAAATGAATATAATGCCCACCACGAATTATATCTGGCAAACGAGGGTCATTTTCTGCCGGATGTATAGAAGATGGTGTGACGTGTATTTCACGTTCCTCACACCGCTCCGCCGTATGCGTTTGTTGTTGCAGTCTTCGATTTTCGGTTGATGTTTCAGCTTTTGTACGAAAGGCAAACGCCCCAAAACGTGCATATTGGTCAAGCAATATGCGCAACTTAAATCCTTTGCTCCACGATCCATAGTAGGGATCACTGGGGCAATGTACATTGGGATGGTTCCAATTTATCTGATCTGGGATACAGTTGACACTATATAAAAGACGGCATAAATTACAGACGAACTTAAAGTTGTGCCCTTTGATTTCAAAAGATAAAATTTGGTGTTCATCTGTGAACCTTCGCTGGGACTTTGCCATGCTACCTATCGTATCAGCTAATCCTGCAATAAAACGGCGTTTTAGGTTATCATCGACCAAATCAAGAGCAAGATTACTTATATCTGCTGTTCCTCGGATTTCGCCTTGCGGTGCAATTCCGTAATTGGAAAGGTCATCTTTAACACCTGTGGTGTCACCTTCACAAAGTATCGTCCATGTGCCACCAGGTGTTGTTTCATAACTAATTGAAAGATTGTAGATAACCCGAAACATTGGCCCAACTTTTCGCAGTATATCATCTGCAATTTGCCCTGCGCGCTGGGGGTTTTCAATGTAGGAACCCCACTTTTCGTATGGCAAGCGGATTCTAAAGACATCCTCGGCGTTCCCGAATATCCCTCCGCCAATTATTAAACCGAGAAGATATGCCTTATCGGTGTTCATCAATACCGCCTTCTTAGTTACCGCATTGGGTATTTTGTCAATCGTTTCAGTAGTCGCCTTGTCAGGGGTTTTGCTATTATCATTGAAAACTTGGCTCATAATAGCAGTAGCAATGGCATACGCCATATTTACTGGAACGGCGTTTCCAATCACTTTATACATAGCCACAATATTTTTAAGGCCGTCATCGATAAAGCGGAAGTTATCCGGAAATGTTTGAATACGAGCAACTTCCCGTATAGTAAACCGGCGATTTTGTGTCGGGTGTATGATACCGCAGTTTTCTGGCTGAGCTGATGCCGTCATTGTTCCGCAAATCTCATTACGAGAAAAGCGTCTATAAAACTTAGGTGAGTGATACTTTTTCATGTCATCTCTGATTTTTCTGAACCGGGGGGCCAGATGCTCATAAGGAACATCTTTCCATGAACCGCCCTCTGGAATATACTCTATCATTTCTAACGCTTGAGGCGACAGGGGCCAATCCACTTGATTGGGGACATCATCAGGTATGTTCAGAACATCACCTAAAGTCAGATGCTCCTTGGCTTGCTTGGGCGGAAAAGAAAATGTAATCCCTAAATCTTTACGAACACCGACAAAAAGCACACGTTGCCTGTTTTGCGGAACATCGTAATCAGAAGCATTGATTAACTGGTGGACGACATCATAGCCGACATCATTCATGATGGAAAGATCTTCAACAATAACATCAGCCAAATTACGCCCGTCAATATATTTGGTAGAAAGAAGCCCTTTCACATTCTCAAAAACAACAACTTTCGGCATCTTTGCCGAAATCATGCGCAAACATTCCTTATACAGCATTCCTCGTGAGTCATGAACACCTTTTCTGCTCCCTGCATTAGAAAAAGGCTGGCATGGGAACCCTGCGGTTAAAATATCACAGTCTGGAATCTCATCCTCGCCCACAGTCAAAATGTTTCGACCATCTATTTCACCCAGATTAAGCCTATACACAGCCTGTGCATCTGCGTCAAAATCATTGGCCCAAATAATGTCAAAACCAGCTTTTTCAAATCCAAGATCAAGCCCGCCGCACCCAGAAAATAAGGAAACCATTTTCGGCTTAGTAATAGTTGCTCCCATAATGTCATCTCCTTTTACTGGTATGCTTTGAAGATACCTTGATTTGGTTAAAATTTCACAAATACATTATGAACGATTTCCCGGCATTCGTCAACAATCAAATGTCACAAATCATTGAAATTTTAGGAAATTTCCTATGTTAACTTGATTCTACCATGTATCGTGTCCCATAATACGGACTGACTATCCAGAGTTCATATGTAGGCACCGCATGGCCGTATGGCTGTGCGGTGCTTTTCATCTGCTGTCAGTCTTTTGTGTAAGTGTCCACGATACGTACTTCCAACTCCCTGTTCCGCTCCAGCGCCCTGCGGAGTTCAGGCACTTCCAGCAACCCTTTGGCGTTGGCGATGATGAGGATACGATTGAGGCTGGCCCCCACCCTGCGGACTTCATAGATCAGCTTCGGTACATCGACGGAAGGGGCCTCCCGGATGGTAACGCCGCTGATACACTGGCGGATGAACCGCTCACGGGAACCCTGTGCCCTGCTGACCTTTTCGTTGAGGTCGGCCAGCTCCTCGTTGGACAGACGGATGATGATTTGGTTCGTTCTGCTTCGCATGGATTCTCCTTTCTCCAGGGTCATAGGGGTGGAACCCCTGTCAAGCGGTATTGTGATATCACAATACGTTGCTTGCTAAGACTGTACCACTTCTGCCTCAACGTATTTTGCGGGTGCGTCCCCGCCGCCCCGGCTGTTCTTTTCAGCCGGTGAATTTTGGGGAAATGCGCTCAGAGTACGTCACTCGACCCGGCGAACGTCACCCTCCCGGAGCAGGTTCCGCCCCTGGTTGACGGCCATGAACCGCTCC
>OFGL01001289.1_pt1 | contig 15499 bp, 10 predicted proteins | sample 1521801 | NCBI WGS metagenome assembly OFGL01 (sample SAMEA3504085, study PRJEB24116) | mouse gut metagenome | biome: mouse gut; feature: mouse-associated habitat; material: faeces | place: Denmark | collected 2011 | reverse complement strand
ATGTGCCAACAGGTTGTAACTGCCGCCATAAATCGTTTTCTGTGCAACGATATGTCCGCCATTTTGTCCCAAAGCCTGTAAAGTATAGGTAATTGCAGCTGCTCCCGAAGCAAGTGCCAAAGCAGCAACACCACCTTCTAAGGCAGCAACACGCTTTTCCGGAACATCCTGCGTAGAGTTCGTTAAGCGTCCATAAATATTTCCGGCATCTGTAAGTCCAAAACGTGCTGCCGCATGGGCACAATCGTGAAAAACATAAGAAGTGGTTGCACATAATATAGTTCCTTTCGTTTATAAATTTCGATGATTTCAATTAGCTTACTGCGGATTGTCACATTCGACCGTACTTCGCATGAATATCTTCCTGTCTGATATCCTCACCCACATAGAACAATCTGTTCATACTGCCTATGTAACGTTCACGACGGACAAACCTTCCCGTCTTTTTTTTCCTCTTTGTCGAGACCTTTCGCTGCATTGATCATCAAATATCCATTCTTCAGTTTTAGCGAAAATTTCTCTTTCTTAAATCCCGGAAGATCGATATCCACTTCATAATGATCATCCTGTTCTTTCACATCAGTTTTCATCATGTTGGCAGCATGACGACCATACAGTTTTTACTGCGCTTTCTTCATTGCCCAATCATCAAATACCGGAAAATCAAAGAAATTATCAAAGAACTCGTCAAATAAATTTTCTCCAAAATACTAGATGTTAACATAATCATCACTCCTTTTCCAAATCAATCCTGAGTGCCTCGATCTTTCCATTACTTCATTTTATTTTCCGCTATCACCATAGTTAGATAGTACCCTTGCAGAAGGATCATTTACGTCGCATCCTTCCCACTCCCTGTTCGGCATCCAGAAATCTGCAACCATCTCAGCCTGACCCGGATAATACTTTTCAAAAATCTCTCTATATAATAAGGATTCTTTTGTAAATGGTCTGGCATGGGTATAGCTTTTACATTTGCTTTCAAATTCTGCATCTGTATATTTTTCCCCCGCATATTCCTTTAAATAATCAACCATGGAGTGTCCAACAGCATCTGAAAATGCAGCTTTTTCTCTCCAAAGAATCTCATCCGGCAGATAACCACCCTGTTCAAACGCATGACGGAGCAGATATTTTCCTTTTCCATAAGTATTTATCTTTAATTCCGGGTCTACTGCCATCACATATTTTACAAAATCCAGATCACCAAACGGAACTCTTGCTTCCAGCGAGTTTACGGAGATACAACGGTCCGCACGGAGAACATCATACATATGAAGTTCATGGATTCGTTTCTGTGATTCCTCTTGAAAGGCTCTCGCATCCGGTGCAAAGTCCGTATATTTATAACCAAACAATTCATCAGAGATCTCACCGGTCAAAAGGACACGGATATCTGTCTGTTCATGGATTGCCTTACACACCAAATACATACCCATGGATGCACGGATTGTGGTAATATCATAGGTTCCCAACAACAAAATGACTGTCTCCAGGGAAGAGAGCACTTCATCCGGCGTCATATAAACCTCTGTATGATCACTTCCAATATATTCTGCCACCTGTTTTGCATATTTTAAGTCAATGGCATCTTCACTCATACCAATCGCAAAGGTCTTAATCCGTTCCTTACTTTTCTTTGCTGCAATAGCGCACACCAAAGAAGAATCCAGTCCGCCGGAAAGCAGGAAGCCTACCTTTGCATCAGCTACAAGACGTTTTTCCACGCCAGCCACAAGCTTATCATGAATACTCTTGCAGACTGTTTCCAGATCATCATGACAAACCGTATCTACTTTAGCAATGTCACAGTAGCAGATAAACTGACCGCTCTTATAATAATGTCCCGGTGGAAACGGCATGATCTTCTCCGCAAGTCCTACCAGATTTTTCGCTTCACTTGCAAATATAACAGCACCTTCTTTATCATATCCATAATACAATGGACGGATTCCAATCGGATCTCTTGCCGCGATAAATTCTCTTGCTTCCCCATCATAGATGATGCAGGCAAACTCTGCATCAATCATGTCAAACATGTCTATACCATATTCCTGATATAACGGCAAAAGTATCTCGCAGTCCGATTCACTTTCAAATGTATATTTTACTGACAGTTCTTCTTTCAGCTTCCCAAATCCATAAATTTCTCCGTTACAGACCACATAACTGTTCCCATACTTAAATGGCTGCATACCGGATGGAGTTAATCCCATGATTGATAATCTGTGGAATCCAAGAAGGCCATCACCTGTTTCAACCACACATGTATCATCCGGACCTCTTGATATGGTCTTCTCAAATCCTTTCATAAAAACATCAAAGGCAGCACTGTGGCTGCAATAACCCATAATAGAACACATATAAATCTACCTCCGTAAATCTAGTAATTCAGCATTCTATAGGGCAAGTGCTGTGCTCGCGGTGCCACCTATCTTTTGTCTCATTTCCAAACCTTTTCATGGTTCTGTCATTAACGCTTGACGTAACGTCGCACCTACTAAGGAAATCCTGTTCGGATTGCAGCTTAAAAAGTGTTATTCATACAGGCTCTGCTGCGTGGCTCTCACTGTTCCACCTTCGCTGTAAGTGATCACCTGTACTACTTCTCTTTTCTCAAATGCCTTTACAATATTTAGTTTCTATCCATTCTGATTTTTATTCTACGTCCTGAAGGGCATCAAATCCTTCTTCTCCGGTTCTTACTTTCACTACATTTTCTACATCATAGACAAAAATTTTTCCATCTCCAATATGCCCTGTGTAAAGTACCTTCTTCGCTGTTTCAATGACTTTGCGAACCGGAACTGCACTGACTACGATATCCACCTGTACTTTTGGAAGCATATTTGCTTCGACCTGTACGCCTCGATAATACTCCGGTTTTCCTTTCTGCACACCGCATCCCAAAACATGAGATACTGTCATACCGGTAATACCAAGTTTCATCATCGCATTTTTCAATGCTTCAAATTTAGATTCCTTAAACACAATCTCAATCTTTGTAAACTTCGGAGTCCCTTCTTCAAAAGTCGGAACTTTTTTAACCGGGATTGCTTCTGCCATCGGTGTATCGCCCGTCACCATAACCGGCATAACCTCATCCTCCGCTGTAACTGCATCCGGAAGCATTGCAAAACCTGCATATGCTGTTAATAAACCATGTTCAGATACATCAAGTCCCGCAATTTCATCTTCTGCATCAGCACGAAGACCAATCGTATACTTGATCGCTAAAAATACAATCGTGATAATAACCGCCACATATGCTGCTACAGAAAAAACACCTACCACCTGAACTCCAAGGAAGTGTAAGCCGCCTCCATAGAAAAGCCCTGCCTCTGTTGTTACACCTGTTGCAAATAATCCTGTAAGGATTGTTCCGGTTGCACCACATACACAATGAACAGATACAGCACCAACCGGGTCATCAATTTTCGCAATCTTATCAAAAAATTCAACGGATAATACAACTAAAATACCGCATACAATACCAATTACGGCTGCACCAACCGGACTTACTGCATCACAGCCAGCCGTAATACCAACAAGTCCTGCCAATGCTGCATTGTATGTCATGGAAACATCCGGCTTTTTATAACGAAGCCATGTGAAGATTAGAGTTGTACAGCAAGCTACTGCAGCTGCCATATTTGTGTTGAAAAATACTCTTCCTGCTGTTTCCATCAAAGCATCGCTGTCCATACCTACAGTAGATGCACCATTGAAGCCAAACCAACAGAACCAGAGGATAAATACACCAAGTGCTGCAAAAGTAAGGTTGTGTCCGAGGATAGCTCGTGGTTTTCCATCTTTACCATATTTTCCGATACGAGATCCTAAAATTTTGGCTCCGATCAATGCACAGATACCACCTGCCATATGTACGGCTGTAGAACCTGCAAAATCATGAAAGCCCATCTGTGAAAGCCATCCGCCACCCCAAATCCAGTGTCCTGAAATCGGGTAGATTAAAAGAGAAATCGCTGCTGAATAAATGCAGTATGCACTGAATTTTGTTCTCTCAGCCATTGCTCCGGACACAATTGTTGCAGATGTTGCACAAAAAACAGTCTGAAAGATTGCAAATGCCCATAGCGGAACCCCCGCCGGCAAAATGTGACTGTAATCTCCACGAATCAATGGATCAAAGGTTCCTATGATCGTAGAGCCGCTGCCAAACATCAGCCCAAACCCTGCCAGCCAGAAGGTGAGTATCCTGCTTTTGACTCTTTGTCCCGTAAGTGAATCGGCGAGGAGATACATCCCATGCAAAAACCCCCATACCAGAAAATGCATTCCTGCCCCGTGCCATGCGCCGCATACAAGAAACACAATCAAAATATTAAGATTCTTCCTAAAGCGCCCCTTCCTGTTTCCCCCCAGGGGAATATAAATATAGTCCCGAAGCCATCCGCTTAAGGAAATATGCCATCTTCGCCAAAACTCCTGAATGTTTTTCGCCCTGTACGGCGCTCTGAAATTCTCCTGAAGCTCTATCCCAAACAGCTTTGCACAGCCTGCCGCAATATAGGAATATCCGGCAAAATCACAGTAAATCTGAATCGAATACATCAGAACTCCAAGCAGTAGCCAAAAACTATCAAACTCTTCCGGCTCCGCAAACAACGGATTGACCAGCCGGCCCAGCCTGTCCGCCACCACCAGCTTCATAAAATACCCCCAAAGCATATATGTGAAAGCAGCAGACAGCCTTCCTCGGTTCCAAAATCTGACCTCTTCCAGTTTTTTCATCTGCGGAAGAAATGCCTCTCCCCGCTCGATCGGGCCACTGACAAACTTTGGAAAAAAGGACAGATAACAGGCAAGATGTCCAAACTTTCTTTCCGCCGCAATTCTGTGTTTATATACATCCACCAGATAACCAATCGCCTGAAATGAGTAAAAGGACAGGCCTGCCGGCATCATTAGATTTTTTAGCATACGCTCCGAAATTCTGTCCGTAAGACCAAAACAGTCAGCCAGATATCCCGTGTATTTGTATACCGCCAGCAAAAAAGTCAGACCCCATACCGCTGCAAAAGTGATCCTTCCCGCCTTTTTGCAAGCGCCTTTGTCCCGGAGTTTTTCGATATAAGCAGCCATGAAATAGGTAACTGACGTAATCGCAATCAGAATAATCAGCGACCTTAGTTCCATATAAGCGCAGAACACATAGCCGGCCGCCAAAAGTACACCGGAACGCCATTTTGCAGGTAGCAGAAAAAAAGCTGGTACAGTCATCCCCAGCAGAAGCAGGAAAAATTTTGATAAAAACACCCTGATTCCTCCTATGATATTTTCGAGTCCCGTCCACTTTTCTGCCGCCTGTCTTCTCACAGAAACTGCATTTCCGTATCCGCATTTCTATCTGCCTGACACACAAAAGCAGTTCCCTTAAAAGCTTGGCTTTTACACAGCCAGTCCCTCTTCGAACCGGCTATCCGCTTCAAACTATTAACAGTATAACAAAAAATCGCCCTTTTATAATGAAATTCTCTAAAATTAATAAAAAAATAAGAATCGATATCACTGACTCACAGCATAAAGATCTGTCTTTTGCTGAACGCGTATTCAAGGTATTGATTTTTTATCTGGGAGCACTTCCCATGCGGAATGGGAATTTCCACATGATTATCCATTGTAATCGCCCGATACGAAATATTCTGGATGAACTCCATGTTCACCAGAAATGACCGGTGCGGATGCAGAAAGTTTTTATAAGATGCAAGTTTACTGCACAGTATATTCATACTTCCCACACTTTCCAGCACCTTTCCGTTTTCCAGATGAAACATCAGATTCCGTCCTACCACTTCACAGTATAAAAGCTTATCCAGATGGATCCGTGTGATCCCGCTCTTGCTGTGCAGAATCAGACTATACTGTCTTGCCTTTTCGCATTCTGAAATCACAGATCGTAGCAGACGGTACAGATTTTCCTCACTGACAGGCTTCATCTGATAGAAATACGCTCCTACCGTATAAGCTTCCAAAGCGAACTCACTGGAGGATGTCAAAAAAATAATCTTTACCGCCTCATCATACTGGCGGATTTCCCTTGCCACGCTTATGCCGTCCGCTCCCGGCATAATCACATCCAGAACCAGAACATCCAGACGCAGTCCGCTTTTTATCTCAGCCAGAAGCTCTAACGGACTGTGAAATAGAGAATACTCTATCTGCTGATAATATTTCGTACGAAATTGATCCATCAATCCCAGGATCTCGTCAAGTACCGTCAGGTCATCATCGCAAAATGCTATCCTTATCATGTTAACAGTCATCCCTTCTTATATGTATGGTATGGAATCCGCCTCTTGACGCAATGATAATTTCTCAATAAAATATCCAACATGCTAATCAGACAAATGCGGTTCCATGTACATAAATACTGTACCAAAAAAAAGACTTCAAAAACTGTTTCCGGCGCAAAATGCACGTTAAAAGGTACAATTAAACAGTAACCGGGCTTGGAAACCCGATTTAGAATTTTTCATATTCTTTCCCCTCTTTGCATATACTTTAAAAACCGAGTGCGCACCACCGTTTTTCCTATCGCACTATTATGGAAGTCATATATGAAAGAGGATCCTTTATGTGTACAAGTATTGCTATGAATACCGAAGACTTTTATTTTGGACGCACAATGGATATCGAGTATTCTTTCGGTGAAAAAGTCGTTTTCACACCAAGAAATTATCCCATATCCTTCCGCAAAAATGACACCCTTCACAGACATTACGCCATGCTTGGAATGGCCAGCGTAATGGAAAACTATCCGCTCTACGCGGAAGCGGTAAATGAGCGGGGACTGTGCATCGCCGGCCTGAATTTTCCCGACAATGCCTATTATCCCCAGAAAGAAGACCCTGTCCGGCATAATGTGTCACCCTTTGAGCTGATCCTGTGGCTGTGCGCCAAATGCGCTTCTGTCACGGACGTAAAAGCGCTTATGGCTTCCACCCATCTGATAAGCATTCCGTTCAATGACGACCTGCCGCTGACACCGCTGCACTGGCATATCGCAGACAGAGAGCATTCCATTGTTCTGGAATCCACACAAAACGGGCTGGAGCTATACGACAACCCTGTGGGAGTACTGACCAATAATCCAGGATTCCATTTTCAGACCACCAACCTGTGCCAGTATATGAATCTGACCACAGCCTGTCCGCAAAACTGTTTCAGCAATATAAAAAGCCTTGTCCCTTTCGGACAAGGCTTAGGCAGCTTTGGTCTGCCGGGTGACTACTCTCCCGCTTCACGTTTTGTAAAAGCAGCTTACCTCTCCATGAATTCCGTCTGTGAAAAGGATGAGATGAGCAGCGTCTCTCAATTATTTCATATTCTGGATTCTGTCTCCATGATTCGTGGAAGTGTCGTAACCAAGCAGGAGCATTACGACACCACCACCTACGCTTGCTGCATGAACGCCACAAAGGGCAGATATTACTATAAAACCTACGCCAACTCGCAGCTTACCGCAGTCGACCTCCTCCATGAAAATCTGGATGCGCAAGCGCTGAAAACCTATCCTCTGGTGACAGAGCCGCAGATTTCATGGGCCAACTGACATACGATTTTCTTACTGCCAGCGGGCATTTTTCAGTCTAAAAGCACCGATCAGTTCTTTCAGCATACCAGACTGGGATGACAGCTCCTGGCTGGCCGCCGCACACTCCTGGCTGGTCGCGGAGTTGTTCTCCACCACCGCTGAAATCTGCTCGACACCGGTAGCCACCTGTTCCATCGCGATGGTCTGCTTTTCCACCGCCTCTACAACCTGTTCCATCTTGACAGTCACGTTGCCTGCCAGTTCTCCTGTCCGCTCCAGCGCTTCCGACACTCTGTTCATAACCTTGCCGCCTTCCGTGATTGTCGCGGCGGAGCTCTCTATCAATTCCTTAGTCGCCTTGGCTGCCTCATCCGATTTCGAAGCAAGACTGCTGATCTCCTCCGCAACCACGGCGAATCCTTTGCCTGCGCTGCCGGCTCTTGCCGCCTCGACAGCCGCATTCAGCGAAAGAATGTTGATCTGGAATGCAATGTTTTCTATCGTTGCGATGATGGTGCTGATCTGTTTGGAATCGCTGGCAATGCGCTCCATGGAAACGCTCAGCTCCTTCACATTCTCCATGCTGACGCCAAGCTGTGTTCCTGCCTGGTTGGTAATCCGGCCCACCTCCTCGGCCGCAATCGAAGTCTCTTTTGCACTGGCTGAAATGTCCGTAATCGTAGTGGAAATCTCGGTAACGGCGCTGGCCTGCTCGGTCGCCCCCTGCGCCAGCGTCTGGGCACTTGCAGATACCTGATCCGAACCGTCGGATACATGATTGGCACTGGCCGCAATCTGTCCCATCGTCTGATTCAGCGCACCCAGAATACTGTCCAGAGACTTCTTGATCGCCAGAAAGTCGCCCGTATAATCCTGCTGTGCTTCCCGTGTCAGATCTCCCTTCGCAATCGCTCCCAATATATCAGAAATCTCACCAATGTATGCGCGGAGACTGGTCACGGTGCCTTCAAATATTTCCCCCAGCAGACCGATCTCATCATTGGAGCGGACACCAATCTTTACTTCCTCGCCGTCAGCCAGTCCAAGCTCACCCTTTTCCAGCCGCATAGCCGCCTGCGTAATTTTGGCAAGCGGTCCCGACACACCTTTTTTCAGATAAACCAGAAGGAACAAAATACAGACAATAATCACCGCCACACTGATCACTGCAGCATATGTAATAATTCTGGCTGTCTCCTCCTTCGCCTCAGTCATGGATATGCCAGCGAAGATCAGACCTTCAATCTGTCCGTTCTCTCCCTTAGTCGGGACATAGGAACACAGATAAGTCTCTCCCAGAATATCCGCCTCACCCACATAGGACTGGCCCTTCTTCAATACAATATCAATCAGATTGGAGGCCAGCTTGGTTCCCACAACGCGTTCCCCGTTTTTGGTCACCGTGCTGTATGCCCTCGTATCTCCCTCAAAAATAGTAAATTCGCAACCCATGCGCTCCTTCATTCCGTCCAATATCTGGTTGATGTCATCCTCTTCAGATACCCGGCTCAGCTCATAAGCAAGTGCATTTGTCCCGTTCGTACAAATTTGTTTCTGCATACTCCTAACGAGGGAATTGTACATATAAACACAGATAGTTACTGCAAAAACTACAGAAATGGCCTGCATGATCACTACAACATTGCCGACCTTTTTCCCGATACGCTTTCTCTTTCTGCCGCCGCCTTTTTTCACAATCGCCTGTTCATTTCCCATACTGTTTTTCTCCATTTTCCTAAAATAATAATATTGACCATGCTTTACCTTATCGGGTCTGTATTGCATAGTCTGCATCTATTGTATCATAAGCGTGGAAAAATACAATCATGTTTTTGCTCTAAAACTTCTAAAATCGGCTTCTGCCATTTCATCTCGACAAGATATTCTGTCGTCCCCTCCTCCAGCCGCCTTTTGCCCGTATCTGTAAATCCCCGCCTTTCATAAAACCGCCTGGCATCCGTGTTTTTCTCAAGCACCCAGAGATATCTGCAATTCCTTTTTATGGCAAATGCCATCCGTTCGCTGCCGATCCCACAGTTTTCAAAGAAGTGATCTACATACAGCTCCTCGATCCCGGAAGCGTCATTTACCGTTGCGCGCCGTATCATCTCTTATGTCTCCTATCCTCTTTTTCAGACTTAATTAAAGCTTATGCGAAACGCATCATATTGCTGCAATCATAGCAGAGTCCTCCTATTCTTTGTTTGCTGTGGCTTGTTTTTTCCCACCTGCAAGTTTATAATATGGCTGTTAAGAGAAATCGTAAAATAAGCACTTTATTGTGCTATAATTACCAAAAGGAAACTATTGTGAAGAAACGGGGACTTTATGGGAAAAAGTTTACCTGCCTGCCCGGTGGAAACGGTATTAATGCTTATCAGTGATCGCTGGAAAGTGTTAATTATCCTCAACTTACCGGATGGGACAAAGCAATTTGGCGAAATAAAAAAAACGGTTGGAAATGTATCTCAAAAAGTCTTACCGGCAAATTTGCATTCAATGATTTGAAAACTGGTTCAATCTACAATACAAGAATATAAGGAAGAAATTCGATATGAGTGAAACATTTCATATAATCAGCGACGGCTCCTGCGATCTGCCTTCCTCGCTGGTGCAGGAAAAAAATATTACGGTCGTTCCCTTTTATGTATCCTTTGACGACGAACAGTATCTGAGAGAGAAAGTAGACATCGATGTCCGGGACTTCTATCAGATGATGGTGGAGAAAAAGGGCGTATACCCCAAGTCCTCCATGCCATCCATCCGGGATTACGAGAAAGCTTTCCGGCCCTTCGCAGAAAATGACATTTCTGTCATATGCATCTGCATCACCACAAAGTTCAGCGGTTCCATGCAGTCTGCGCTCAACGCAAAAGAATTGATTCGGGAAACTTATCCCCACGCCGAAATCACCGTTATTGACGCCACTGTCAATACGGTTCTGCAGGGCCAGTACGTTCTGGAGGCAGCCCGTCTGCGGGACCACGGTTTCAGCTATCAGGATGCCATTGCGCGGCTGGAGGCCATCAAGAGTACCGGCCGGATTTTCTTTACCGTGGGAAATATGGAATACTTAAGACATGGCGGCAGGATCGGAAAGGTGGCGGCTCTTGCCGGAGGCGCACTGGATATCCGCCCCGTCATCACCTTGAAACAGGGCGAAATCTTCCCCTCCGGCCTCGACCGGGGACGGAAGCGCACCTTGAAAAAGGTCATGTCCCTCCTTCTGGAATACTTGCAGGAAAGTGCTCTTGGGGCTGGCTGTTACAGTTTTGCCGTCGGATACGGTTATGACAGGGAGGAAGGACTCGCCTTCCGTGATCAGGCGGTTGCCTTCCTGCGCGAAAAGGGCTATGCCATAGATGAGATACCCCTTTACCAGATCGGCGCCACCATCGGCGTACACACCGGGCCTTATCCGCTGGGATTCGGAATCATTGAACGAGGGATTCACGATTAGCCCTTTTCTGCCAGCGTCCGCTCAGATATCAGATCGTACTTGACAGCCGGAATTATTTTAAAAAATATTGAAGAAAAAGGAGAAAACCGCTATAATATCCACGGGCTATCCTGTATTGGCAGCTTCCCCGAAGCAAACAGGCGGGGCAGCATCAGCGCTAGGCAGGGATCGCCGTATATGCTGACATGGAGGGATCTATGAGAAAGAAAATCAACGCTTTTTTTATCACTGCTGTATTGGCCGCTTCGCTGTCCGGATGTGCCGGATCAGACAAAGAAAATAAAATTACCGATGCCGATATAGAGCTGCGAAATAGTGCTGAGAACACAGGCGAAACAGAAATCCTGTCTGATAACGGAGATGTCGACCTGACCGTCTGGGGCGGCGAAGAAGATGAGGCGCTATTAGCCCGGATTATCGAGGACTTCCAGGCGGAATACGAAGGGCAGGCCAATTTCCATATTACATTTACTGCCCAGAGCGAATCTAACTGTAAGGATGCATTAATGGGGGATCTGGAAGCAGGCGCTGACGTCTTTGCTTTTGCGGATGACCAGCTAAATACGCTCGTAGCTGCCGGTGCACTGGAGCCGGTCGAAAATGCAGACCGCATCAAATCTGCAAATCTGCCCGGCGCTGTTGAGGCCGCTTCTGTGGGAAATACACTTTATGCCTACCCTTTAACGGCGGACAACGGCTATTTCCTATATTACAACAAACAATTTTTCAATCGGGAAGATATTAAAACCTTTGACCGTATGCTGCAGATTGCAGAGGAAAACGAAAAGAACATTACCATGGACTGGTCTTCCGCCTGGTATGTCTACTCCTTTTTCGGCAATACCGGCCTGGAAGTCGGGCTAAACAGTGACGGTATTACCAACTTTTGCACCTGGAACCAGACGGAAGGCGACATCAAAGGTGAGGACGTTGCCAATGCCATGCTCGCCATTGCAAGCAGCCCGGCTTTTCTCAACACGGTGGAGGAAGGCTTCCTTGAAGGAGTCCGGGACGGTTCCGTGATAGCCGGAGTCAGCGGCGTATGGAATGCAGTCGCTATGGAAGAAGCGTGGGGTGCAGACTATGGCGCGGCCAGACTTCCGACCTATACCTGTGCAGGGAAACAGATCCAGATGGCATCCTTTTCCGGCTATAAGCTGATTGGCGTCAATGCTTATTCCGAGCATTATACATGGGCCGTGCGGCTGGCTGAGTGGATTTCCAACGAGAAGAACCAGCAGCTGCGCTTTGAAATGCGCGGACAGGGACCGGCAAATACAAAAGCCGCTGCGTCCGCCGACGTACAGAACTCTCCCGCCATCACTGCCCTGCTTGAGCAGTCGGAATTTTCCTGCCTGCAGCGTATTGGCGGCAATTTCTGGGATCCGGTATCCGCATTTGCCCTGAATATGGCGGCGGGAAACCCGGAAGAAAAAGGACTGCAGGAGCAGCTCGATTCTATGGTGGAAGGAATAACCGCGCCATAAAAGCATAGACATCTTTTGGAGGACACAGGGATTATGAAGAAAAAATTAAACATCAAATACCGTTTAATACTGCCCATTGCCCTGCTTGGCATAGTGGCGCTTATATCCAATCTGCTGGCAGTGACCAATATCAAAAACGTCAATGACAACGCTGCGAACATTGCAGATAACTATATGGAGGGGAAAACCCATCTGGCCCGGATTCATCAGTCCGTTATGAACATACATAAGATGGCGTTGTCCCATATCGTGGCTACTGACTATAACACGATGATTACTCTCGTCAACGACATAAAGGATGCGGAAGAAGAGCTGGACGGCATGCTTGCTGACTATGAAATTTATATCAGTGATGATGACAGGGAAACCTACAATACACTGCTTGCCGATTATGATTCCTTGAAACATTCTCTCGTTTTCCTCGTATGCGCCAGTGCTGCCAGCAAAACGCAGGATGCCTATGCTTTCGCCAACGGTGACGTGGCCGCCTGCAACAATGCTGTGGAAAACAGCATCCGCATTCTGGATGAATCCATCAGCACGAGAACCGAACAGGCCAGAACACAGCTTGCATCCGTTTATCTCAGCTCCATGGTTACAAACGGAGCATCCACCCTTGCCTGTATTATCCTCGTCTTATTTACGGTATCTCTCATTTTAAGGTCTGTAGTCAGACCCATAGCAAGTGTTCTCGATACGCTTCAGGCCTGCTCCGGGCGTATCAGCGGTGTCGTGGAGGAAGTCTTATACCGCACACAGACTTCCAGCAAAAACGCTACCGATTTATCCGCCCTTTCCGAAGAACTGTCGGCAACCATCCAGGAAGTGTCAGACAGCGCTTCCCACATCAACCAGAATGCCAAAAATGTGCAGACGGATTCTGAAAATATGGCTGATGAATGTGAAAAAATCGCGGCATACTGCGGCGCAATGAATACGCGGGCCGAAGAAATGGGACAGTCTGCACAGAAAAGTCTGGATAACACCAATGCCAAAGTCAGAGAAATACTGGATGTTTTAAACGAGGCGATCGAAGGAAGCCACAGTGTCGACCAAGTAAGCCTCCTTACGCACGACATCCTTGAAATCGCTTCCAAAACCAATCTGATTGCTTTAAACGCCGCCGTAGAAGCTGCAAGAGCCGGAGAGGCAGGAAGAGGTTTTGCGGTTGTGGCAGACCAGATCGGAAAACTGGCTTCGGATAGTGCGACGTCGGCGATTGACACTAAGAAACTGATTGAAAATTCGCTCCGTGAGATTGAGCGTGGAAATGAAATTACGGCTAGAGCGACCGCAGCTATTGAAGAAGTAATCCAGGGTATCGGTACCTTGGCTGCTTCAACAAATGAGATCAGCGAATTGTCCAATTCTCAGGCAGAGGCAATGAAGCAGTTAGAAGAAGGCATTGAGCAGATTTCAGAAGTAATACAAAATAATTCTGCGGCAGCCCAGCAGTCTTCTGCTACGAGTGAACAGCTGTCAGCACAGTCGGAGGGACTGGAACAGCTGGTGGGACAGTTTACACTGAGAAAATAGTTTTTTTCAGATGTTAAATACAATGCATGCTGAGTAGTACATCGTAATTATTCAGATTTCAGATGTTATGGGAGGGAAAGAGATATCCGATTGCAGGTTGATTGTGGTCGGGTATCTTTTTTATTCATGTCAATAGAAAGTCCGGACAGCGGGCTTTTCATTGTACATGGCAATAGAGAGAACGGGCAGCGAGCTTTTTCATTGTACATGACAATAGAAAGTCCGGGCAGTGAGCTTTTCATTGTACATGACGATAGAAAGTCCGGACATCGTACGTGTTTAGGCATACAAGACCTTATAAATTATTTATCTTAAAACGTATTTACTATTTATGGACAATAAAACTGCGAGGAAGGTGACGTGTGTAATTTGAGAAATAAAAAACCGCGGATGAAAGTGCGCCATATGATTCTGGCTGCACTGCTCATTCTGCTGACCGGTATACATATATTATCATGGAATTCCAAAGAATTTACAGAATGGTACCGACTGCATGTGTTTCCTGTCTGGACAGGAACGCTTGGTAGGATATCGGGGCTGTTTCCGAGTTCGGTTGGAGAAGTGCTGATTGTCACCGGCGTATGCCTGCTGGTATTTGAGGCTTTGTATTTTCTTGCTGCTGTAGCAGGATTTTTCTGCAGGTTTTGGAAAAAGAAAGCATTCAGACCAAATAAGGCGGCAGAAAAGCAGGGTCAGACAGAAAAGCAGGATCAGATTGCGGGACAGGTTCGTGCGGACAACCGGAATCAGCGTTTTATACGGACATGGAACTGCAGGCTTTTGGCAGGGATTTTTGTGTATATTTATGTTACGGAAACATTAAACTGTTACATGCTGTATCATGCACCTACGGTTGAAGAGCAATATTTTGGCCATAATAAGGAATATGGTGCGAAGGAGCTGGTTTATGCATATACGCAGATCGTTGCTAAGGCGAATGACCTGTCTGCAAAGGTAGCGCGTGATGAACACGGGCAGGCAGTATATGACGGCTCCGATGCACAGCTGTATCAGGCGTGCAGGAATGCCATGCAGGCACAGGGTGAAAAATATCCTTATCTGGCAGGATATTATCCGAATCCAAAGCCGATTCGTGCTTCGCGTTTTATGAGCCAGCAGTATCTGCTTGGCATTTATTTCCCGTTCACAATGGAGGCAAATTACAATACGGTGATGTATCCTGCCAATCTGCCTGCAACCATCTGCCATGAATATTCGCATTTAAAAGGAATTATTATGGAGGATGAGGCAAATTATTTTGGATTTCTTGCGTGTATAGAATCGGATGACCTTTACCTGCAGTATTCGGGGTATCTGAGTGTAATCGGCTATCTGTCAAGGCAGGTGAAGCAGAGTGTCCCGCCTGAGATGCGCCGCGGGCTGATCACCGCCAATGACCAGGTGCTGAAGGATGATGTGTTTTTGACAGAGGAACAGTGGGAAAACCTGCAGTTGTTG
>OFGL01001288.1_pt1 | contig 15505 bp, 10 predicted proteins | sample 1521801 | NCBI WGS metagenome assembly OFGL01 (sample SAMEA3504085, study PRJEB24116) | mouse gut metagenome | biome: mouse gut; feature: mouse-associated habitat; material: faeces | place: Denmark | collected 2011 | reverse complement strand
TGACCGTTTGCCGAAAGGACATCAAAACCGCCGAAAGCGTACTCTCCCGGAGTGACCGGCTGAAAGAGAATTTGAAGCTGGAACAGGAAATGCAGGCCCAGCGCATGGGCCGCACGCAGGATAAGCACAGGGGAAGGAGCGTTGCCAGATGAACACAATAATACTTGAATTGACTGAGAAGGAAGCACAAATATACGATGAAGTGATGGAGAAAGTGGACGAAATAGCGGCTTTCCTCGCCGAATTGTCCCATTCTGACCGGCTGGACTGGCTGAAAAAGCACCAATACCCCCATCCCATCAGCTTTGAGCGGGAGATTGGCGGCACCGTCTACACCGTCAACGCCCATTTCAGCAGTGACACCGCTGAAACCGTGGAGGGGAAAACACTTCGTATCCTCAATCGAAATATCGCACTGTAAAGTGTTGAAGTTTTGTGCCAGGTGTGGTATAATAATGGCACCTTGCAATTTATATCACACTCGGCTGCGGAAAGGAGTACATTTTGAAGAAAAAGCAGCCAAAAGGACAAAGAATCACTGTCCTCTATGCCAGATTGCCCCGTGATGACGAAAAAGAGGGTATCTCCGGCAGCATCCAGAATCAAAAAGCTATTTTGGAAAAATTCGCCGCAGACAATCATCTGCCCAATCCCCGGTTCATGTTTGACGATGGGTACTCAGGTGTTACGTTTACAAGGCCAGCTTTCATGGAGATGATGGATTTGGCTGAACAGGGCCTTGTGGCAAACCTCGTTGTGAAAGATATGTCGCGGTTAGGGCGTGACTATCTGAAAGTAGGCTTTTACACCGAAGTCCTCTTTGCAGAGAAAGGCGTGCGGTTTATTGCTATTAACAACGGCATAGACAGCGCGAACCAGCAGGACAGCGATTTTACCCCGTTTTTGAACATCATAAACGAGTGGTACGCAAAGGACACAAGTAAGAAAATCCGCGCTGTGATGAAGTCAAAGGGGGAAGCGGGGGAACATCTTTGCAGTAACCCGCCCTATGGCTACATGAAAGACCCCGACAACAAAAAGCATTGGATTGTAGATGAAGAAGCCGCCAAAGTGGTGCGCCGGATTTTCCGCTTATGCTTAGAGGGGTACGGACCGACACAGATTGCCCGTATTCTGAAAGAGGAAAAAATAGTCACTCCGACAGTCTATTTCATGCAGAACGGACGCGCAACGAGAAACGCCCCGCAAAATAACTCCTGTCGTTGGAGTGCCGAAACGGTAACATTTATTTTGGAACGTCCAGAGTATCAAGGGCATACAGTAAACTTCAAAACTTTTGTTCAGTCTTACAAGACTAAAAAGAAATGCTACAATCCGGCGGAAAAGCAGCTTGTGTTTGAAAATACCCATGAAGCAATCATAGATGCTGACACATGGGCGCGGGTACAGGAATTACGGAAGAACAAACGCCGCCCGACAAGAACGGGAAAGACAAATATGTTTTCCGGCATTGTCCGCTGTGCTGACTGCGGCGAAAAGCTGTACTACTGCACAAGCAAAAATTTTGAAGCGCGGCAAGACCATTTTGTGTGTTCCACTTCAAGGCTGAAAGGAAAAGAAGTCTGCCCGACACATTATATCCGCGCCGTAGTTTTGGAACAGGGTGTGTTTGCACATCTCCGGCTAACGGTTGCTTGTGTAGCCAACCATGAAGAACAATTCCGTAAGGCTATGGGCGCAAAACAGAAAGCAGACGCAAAACGGGAGCTGACGGCAAAGCGGCGGCAACTAACGCAAGCAGAACGCCGGATTGCGGAACTTGACCGATTGTTTAAGCGTATTTATGAAGATAACGCAAATGGTAAACTTTCTGACAGCAGATTTCAAATGCTCTCTGACGATTACGAACAGGAGCAGGAAGAACTGCGGGAAAAGCTGTTGCAACTGAATGAGGAAATTAATCGACAGGAAGAACAGGCAGAGAACATTGAACGGTTCATCAGCAAGGTGCATGAGTATCTCGACATGGACGAACTGACACCCGCCGTACTGAATGACATGGTGAAAGCAGTTTACGTCCATATGCCGGACACTTCAAACGGACATAGGGAACAGCAGATTGACATATCCTATGACCTTGTGGGAATACTCCCCGCGTCCTTGTTGAACGACTTACAAAACGGGGAAACGGCATAGCCAACGCTACGCCGTTTCCAAAAAACAAATCTAATACTGTCTTACGAGTATCTAACTTATGGCAGCAGGTTTTTAAAAATAGAAATGGATTAAATCAGCTTATCCTATTTAGAATACCATCTATATCTACTCCGGGATGAGTTAAATACATACGGCAAATCTGTTCTGTTAATTCTAAACTGATATGATTACTTTCAGCAATTTGTTTCACTGTTTTTCCTCTATCTACATCTTTCATTACCGCTTTAACTATCTTCTGACGATCCTGTTCTTTTTCTGGCATTTTCAAATTTTTCTCCTTTTGTTCATGTTGTTCATGAGAAATATCAATTCTCCTGATCTCATATCTCCCATTTTCCATCACTTCTATCACAGCCATAGTAATAGGATAATAAAATCTTTTTAATCCACAGCTTCCGGGGTTTAGCCATCGAATACCATTTTCCATCTGATCTGTATATTTATGCGAATGACCAAATACTATCAAATCTGTGACACCAAGATTTTTAGGCAATTCCTTTCTATTATGAATCATTTTTATATGAATCCCATACAGTTCTATTTCTAACATTTTAGGTAGATACTCTGCCCATTCCTTATCAACATTCCCCCGTACTACATAGAAAGGCGCTATATTTTTTAGCTTTTCTATGATGTCTTTTGTATCAATATCTCCTCCATGCAAAATTATATCACAACTTTGCAATTCTTTTATCACTTCTTCTCGTAATAAACCATGTGTATCCGATATCACTCCGATACGATACATACCATATCTCTCCATTCTTTCAGAATTTTTTTACAATAGTATTGAATTTTCATGCACATAAAAATTTTTTCATTTTATTCTTTATCTAAAAATTTCTTTATTTTCTGATACATTGTATTTTGAGATTGAGCAAGTTTGAAATCTCACTTGATAAAGTCCATTTTTACCAGCGCATTTTTAATTTTAATCTTCAGTTCTATCATCATTCATCAGCCTTCCCTTTCAGCCATGCTGTTCCCGGATAAAGTTCTCCTGTCCTCGCAAAATACTCCACACATTTTTCGGCAAGTTCGGGATCTTGCATGGTATAACGCAGCTGCATAAAACTTCCATAGATTGTATTCGTATCGGATTCCTCGTCAGAGTCCAGATAATCCGGGTTAAAGCTAGAATAAAAGCCGCCGTCCTTCATACCGTTATTGACAACATATTCGAAAGCAATCCAACTGGAATTTACTTCAATATCAAAATAATCCCCTTCCCTGTCCAGATAGGATAGAACAGCCCCAAGCACTTTCCTCCTGTGTATTTTCCTGAGAAGCTGCTTTAAATTCTTCTCTGTAAGTCTTTGGTGTTTGATCGGTGGTTCGCCGTATTCACACACATCCAGATATAATTCCTGCAATCCAGAAGGGAATTTTTTCATAAGATTTCCCACTGGAATAATTATTTCATGATTACTTAACATAGAACACTCTCCTATATGCTGCTTAATGGTATTACAATATTCCTATTTCAAATTAATTTCCGCAGATAGGGCAGCGTACCCATTCTGTTATATTCATTTTTTATCACCTCATTATTTCTCATGGTGCAAACATAGCAAGCTGCATTACAAACATTTTAGGCAATGGATTCCTGTTATTTTAGAAGGGCAACAACGTGGCGAGTTTCGTGAGGGAAATCCCCATTCGCTATGTGTCGCTGTTTTGGGAGCCATACCGGGAATTGCACAGGAAAAAGTCAGAATCCCAAGCACGCCATTGCCAAAGATAAATTGGCTTATGGATATGATAGTCAGCCGTACCAAATAGTGTCGGATTTACTCTGCCAAACAAGCGGATTGGCAGATATATATGAGGAGGGAAAAACAGCAAAAAAAAACAAGCCAGAACGTACACCAGCTTGTCTTGCAATTTCGCGGGTACTCGTACCGTAATACCCCTTTTCCAGAATTAAGCACATGCCCAATTATATGCTGTTGTATAAGAGCGCCCATGCATTCTACCCGGCAAACGCCGGCAGCTTCCTGCCGTGGACGCTCTGTCTTACTTCCCAAGCCACTGTGCCAAAACCCGTGCGATCACATCCGCCTCCAGCGGCTTCGCAATATGTTCGTTCATCCCGGCATCCTTCGCCGCCTGCACATCCTCCGCAAATGCATTGGCCGTCATGGTCACAATCGGAATCTGCGCAGCATCCGGTCTGCTCATGCTGCGGATGGCCTTCGCCGCCTCATATCCGTTCATCACCGGCATCATTACATCCATAAAAATAATCTGATAAGTCTCCGGCTCAGCCTGTTCAAAGATTTCCACCGCTTCTTTCCCGTTGTTCGCTATGGTAACGTGCATGCCGAAGTCTTCTAAAATAAACTGCGCAATCTCCTGATTCAGTTCATTGTCCTCCACAAGGAGCGCCCTTTTTCCTGCAATCTGTATGCGTTCCGATACAATGTCCCCTTTTTCTTCCTCCGCCTGCCCGTCTATTTCCAAAGGCAGCACCACCGTGAACACGCTGCCCTTCCCGGGCTCGCTTTCGATCTCGATGGTTCCCCCCATATTGTCCGTCAGCTTCTTTGTGATTGTCATGCCAAGCCCCGTTCCCTGATAGTTGGTCCTTGCACTCATTCCATTCGATTCCTGTGTAAAAGGCTCAAAAATATGTGCCAGATATTCCCTGCTCATCCCTATGCCGGTGTCGGAAACAGTAAAGCAGATCTGCGCCACTCCGTTTTCCGCCGAAAGTTCACTACAGCTCATATGGACGCTTCCCTCCGGCTTATTGTATTTGATGGCGTTCCCCGCTATATTGATCAAAACCTGCTTGATATGTAGAGGGCTTCCGATAAAATTCGTGTGTGAAAGCTGCCCCTCCTCCAGGGAAGTCGTCAGCTTGATTTTTTTTGCCAAAGCCTGGCCGCTCACAATCGTGACGCAGTTTGCAAAAAGCTGCGGCAGGGAAAATGTCTCCTTTTTCAATTCCACATTCCCGCTTTCCAGCTTATTAATATCCAGCACATCATTGATCAGCGACAGAAGATGTTCCGCCGACGTTTTAATTTTCTGTCTGCATTCCCTCTGTCTTTCCAGATCCTCCGGATTCTTCTCCGCAATATTTAACATACCCATAATGCCGTTGATTGGCGTCCGTATGTCGTGCGACATATGGGAGAGAAATTCCGTCTTTGCCAGATTGGCCTTCTGCGCCTCCCTGATGGCAATCTGCAGTTCTCCGTTTTTCTGTGCCAGAATCTGATAAGATTTCCTGCGTGTGTGGGATACCACAAGGGCAGATCCGCCAAGTAAAATCAGCACAATGCACGCTATCATAATGACATCCCTATTCATATAAAAATAATCTGTCAGATTATAGTCTGTATAAGCGATGTTCATATACTGATTGATGATATCTTCCTTCTCCGCCTCCGATATCAGCCGCAGGGACTTATTGATCACCTCAAAAAGAACCGGGTCTACATCCTTGGATGCCGCCAGTGTGCTTCCCGACTGATAGCGGTAATTGTCCCACTCGATCATTTCGGAAAAACGCTCGTTTTTCGACAGATAATTGTATTCTATAGTGTTGAGCACCGTAACGTCCGCTTCTCCCCGTCCAACCATCTGCAGACAGTCCTTTGCGCTGTCACAGTAGATAACCGTACCGTTTACACCGCCCTTTTTCATACTTTCCGCCCAATAGGTACGGCCGTTTGTCAGCACAAGCGAGGTGTTCTCATTCGTGTGCACATAATCCTTTTTGGAAACGATAATGGCATTGTAAGGCATAAAGGGCCCGGTAAGGCGGATGTTCTCATCCCGCGCAAGCTGCATATTATTCGCGCCCACATAAAAGTCGATCTCTCCCGCCGCCAAAAGCTCCTTCCAGTAATCACTGCGGTCCAGCGGGCAAAGCTCCATCGTAATCCCGCTCCTTGCCGCAATCGTTTTCAGTATCTGAATATAAATGCCGTCGTACTCCCCCTGCCCGTTTACATAGGATAAGGGCTTTGTATCCTGATAAAAACCGATCCTGACCGGCTCGCCTCTGTCTATATACTGCTGTTCCTCGGCCGCAAAATTTTCCCATCTGTTTTCATAATAAGCGCTGATCAGCTCCTGTTCCAACGAGGGGTTGTCCATATAAAGCGCTTCTATCCCTATATTCAGCTCAGAGATGAGCTGTTCGTTGCCTTTCCATGTCATATAATAATATGGCGCATAGGCGAACTTTCCTACAAGACACTGCCCTTCCTCAACCTCCGTCAGCGTGTGAACCGCCACATCAATCTCCCCGCCCTTTAGCGCCGCCTGCAGTTCCTGTGACGTTTCATACTCCTTAAGCTGCGGTTCGGAAATTCCGTTTCGGTCAATGTATTCCAGAAACTCAGCTTTGCGGACATAGCTTTCCACAACACCGAACGTCATATCCCGCATGCGGTCAAAATCCTCAAAATCTATGACACTGTCTTTTTCCACGAAAAGACAGCCATATGTATATCCGCTGGACAGCGAGGCATATTCAAAGGTTTCTGCCCGTTCATCGGAATACTGTGCAGACCCGACAAGATCCACTTCCTTCGCTTCCAGCTTCTCAAGCGCTTCATTCCAACTTTCACACATCACATATTCGATATCCCACCCGGTATAAATGCTGAGTTCTTCCAGATATGCCACGTCCAAACCACCGTAACCGTCGATCTCCGAATAGATATGAAATCCGTTCATCGGAAAAAAAGCCACCTTAACCTTTCCGGAACTTGCAAAAACGGGCATACAGATACACATGAAACACAAAAAAGCCAGCAGCGCCGCCCCGTATGTAAATGTCTTGTGCCTTCCGCTCTGTCTCTTCATACAGATTTCCCCCACAAAAGAAATTGCCGCAATTATTATACAATAAAAATGCAACTTTGAAAATCACCTGCACGCAATCTGTTTATGCCGCTTTTATACACAAGGTTCTTGCGTTTTGCCATGTATTTGCTATGATATTACTATACTTCACGGAAAAATCAATTCTGTGACAAGGAGGATATCATATGAAATACTATGTAAATGGGAATGCATCAGAGGGCGGAAACGGAAGCAGGGACAAACCTTTTAAAAAAATTCAGGAAGCGGCCAGGAAGGCGGCTGCCGGTGACGAGGTGATTGTTGCGCCAGGCATATACCGGGAGTCGGTAAGCCCTGTAAACGGCGGCCGGGAAGACGCGCGGATCGTTTACCGTTCCGAGGTGGAGCGTGCGGCTATTATCACGGGCGCAGAGCCGGTAACCAATTGGGAAGCCTGCGAAGGCACTGTCTGGAAAGCGAGAATTTCCAACACCTTGTTCGGCGATTATAATCCCTATACAACACTTGTTTACGGCGACTGGTTTGTAGCCTCAATGACAGCCCACACGGGTGACGTATACTTAAACGGCAAATCCATGTATGAGGTGACGGAATTTGAAAAAGTCCGAAATCCACAGCCAAGCCCTGCTTCATGGGATCCTGCGTTTTCCGTTTATGTATGGTACACAGTCCAGGATGAAAATGCGTGCGAGACAATACTGTACGCCAATTTTCAAGGGCTGAATCCCAATGAAGAGACGGTGGAAATCAGCGTGAGAAGAACCTGTTTCCACCCGGAAAAGGAAGGTGTAAATTATATTACGCTTTCGGGTTTCACCGTGAGGCAGGCAGCTACACAGTGGGCGCCGCCGACGGCTTACCAGGAAGGCATGATCGGTCCTCACTGGTCCAAGGGCTGGATCATCGAGGACTGTGAAATCTATGAGTCGAAATGCTCCGGCATTTCTCTCGGGAAATATTTACAGCCGGAAAACGATAATAAGTGGTCCAGGTGGAAATATAAGGACGGCACGCAGACAGAGAGGGACTGCATCTGTCAGGCACAGCGGGAGGGATGGAGTAAGGAGCGGATAGGCTCCCACACCGTCAGAAGATGCGACATCCACGACTGTGGACAGACAGGAATTGTAGGGCATCTTGGCGGGGTATTCTCTGTCATAGAAGACAATAAGATCCATCACATCAACAATAAGCAGAATTTGTGCGGCGCCGAAATCGGAGGCATCAAGATGCATGCGGCCATTGACGTGATCATACGCCGCAACCACATTTACCGCTGTACCCGCGGCCTGTGGCTTGACTGGCAGGCACAGGGCACAAGAGTGACAGGAAATCTGTTCTTTGACAACTGTCTGCCGGAAGCATACAACCACACAGAAGGAAACGAAATCGGAGAAGATATTTTCATCGAGGTATCCCATGGACCGACGCTGATTGACCACAATGTACTCCTCTCAGACTGTGCATTGAAACTTGCCACGCAGGGTGTCGCTCTGGTACATAATCTGATTGCCGGTTCCTTTACGGCAGTAGGTCGCGGTGTCTTAAATGGTGCGCTTACCAAAGCTGCTCCGCACTCACCAGAACCTCACCGCGCTATACGCCTTACCATGTGCCTCACCGCACAGAGATCGCCGGATTTATGACAATTCTGCACGGAGACATGCGGTTTTACAACAACATTTTCATACAGAAGGAACTCCGTCCCGCTTTGAAACGGCTGATGGACGCGCGGAAGGAAGACGAATGGACGGACGGCAATCTGGTTGCAGGCACGGTTCCTTACGAGGACTATCCGACTCTGGAGGAATACCAGAAGCAGTTTGAGGGTTACTGCGGCATGGGATCCGCACCCAGCGACAGATATTATAATCCGCTCCCGGTATGGGCCGAAGGCAATGTCTATTTTAACGGCGCCAAGCCCATGTCAAAGGAAAAAGCGTCTGTAAATGAGTCAGACGTAATATCCGTCTGTGTAGAAGAGACGGAGGAAGGCTTTTTCTTAAGAACGGATCTGTATGATTACATGCCGGAAACACCGTGCCGTGTCATCACAACCGATGTGCTTGGCATGGCCTTTGAGCCGGAGCAAAAGTTTGAGAACCCGGATGGCTCTCCCATTGTTTTCCGTGAGGATTATTACGGGAATGCACACGGGGAAAAGCCGTGTGCGGGGCCGTTCGCAAAATCAGACAGCCTCAAACTTTAAGACTGCGTCTGTTCCATCGGTTAATTTCAATTAACTGAAATGATACTGCAGATCAAAATGCAAACAATAAAACAAAAACAATCCACTGCCACCTTTCCAAACGCGGTTTGTGGATTGTTTTTTACGCTGCCGCTACCCACGCAGTACGGACTTCTTTGCCTCTTCCATCGCACGGATCACCCTGTCGCACCATCCATCGAACGCCGGATCTTCTTTCTGGCATTCCTCCGGATGCGTCATAATGTAATCCAGCGCGATCTGTACGCCCTGATCAAAACACACGGTAGTTTTCATATCCGGCACCACCCTCTTCAACTTACTGTTGTCGAACACAACCGAGACCGCCTTATCACCGATCAGACTGCCCTCGAAATCATACCCGAACGGCCCGCCGACCGCCGCCAGAAAATCGGACGGCACATAACAGGCATGCAGTTTTACGCCAAGCGCATCCGCGATCGTCGCATAGATCTGATTCCATGTGAGCGTCTCATCCCCCGTAATCTGAAACGCCTCCCCAATCGCATGACGGTTTCCCATCAGTCCCACAAACCCGGTGGCAAAGTCCTCATTGAAAGTGAGTGTCCACAGGGAAGTGCCATCCCCCTGGATAATAACCGGCTTTTCATCCATCATCCGACGGATCACCTGCCAGAACCCGTTATTCCCATGTACGCCAAGCGGAATATGACGCTCGTCGTATGTATGGCTCGGCCTTACGATTGTGACCGGGAATCCTTCTTCCCTGTACTTTCTCATTAAAAAGTCCTCACACGCAATTTTATCCCTGGAATACTGCCAGTAGGGGTTGGCGAGAGCTGTCCCCTCCGTAATGACATAGCCGGCGGCAGGCTTGTGATAAGCCGAGGCAGAGCTTATATAGATATACTGCCTGGTCCTGTCCTTAAAAAGTCTGTAATCGCGCTCCACATCCTCCACTGTAAATCCGATAAATTCGCAGACCACATCAAAGGTCAGATCATTCAGTTTTTCTGAAACATCCTTTTCCTTCTTGATATCCGCCGCAATCTGGTGAACGCTCTCCGGGATTCCCTCTTTATGGCTGCCACGGTTGAGAAGCCACACCTCCCAGTTCCGCTCTCCTGCCAGGCGCCTTACAATCGCTGCACTGATGGTTCCCGTTCCCCCGATAAACAAGACTCTTTTCATAATGCTCATTCCTCTCTTTCCGTCCCATAGACAAACTGATTTTCCTACGACTGTTCCTGCTCTTTTTAAAAACCATCATAACACACTGCCTCCAACAAAGCAAAAACAAACCACTCTCCCTCATACGCATTAATACCACCTCACTACAGGAAGCGTATTATTCACCCCTTTTGTGGCAAGAATCTGGTGTAAGTCTACAATTCCGTTATGAAACACCGCAGCGCAGGCTGCCAGATACAAATCCCACATTCTGACAAACCGTTCATCGAACATTTCGCCTACTTCGCCGATATGTTCCCGGTAATTTTCAAGCCAGCAGAGCAGTGTCTGATTGTAATGCAGACGCAGATTTTCCACATCCACGATGTGAAAGTTTTCCTCCGCCATATGCGAAACCGTCTCACGCAGGCTGGGAATCACCCCGCCCGGGAAAATATATTTCCGAATCCAGGCATCCCCGGGATACTCCTTTAATGCGCTGATAAAATGTAACAGACAGACACCCTGATCCTTCAACATCTGATTGACACATTCCATAAACACCCGATAATTTTTCCTGCCTACATGCTCAAGCATGCCAACGCTCACCACACGGTCAAACTGCTTTTTCATTCTCGGCAGATCCCGGTAGTCCATCAGACGGACAGTCAGCACATCCTCCAGCCCCTCCGCCTTAATCCGTTTTCGGAACGCCTTGCACTGTTCATGACTCAATGTAATTCCCGTTCCGCGAACCTTATACTTTTTGGCAGCTTCAAGCAGCAGGTACCCCCAGCCGCAGCCGATATCGAGAATCTCCATCCCTTCTTCCAAATGCAGCTTTTCTAAAATATATGCCGCCTTATTCACCTGTGCCTGATGCAGTGTATCATCCGCCTTTCGGAAATACCCGCAGGAATAGCTCATGGTCTCATCCAGCCATAACCTGTAAAAATCGTTCCCGATATCGTAGTGGCTGGAAACATCCCTTCTCTGGTGTTTTTTTGACAGGGATTCGGGAATCAGCTTTTTCATCATCACCGCCTCCGTTGAAAATTTTCCCACCTGGCCGAGAAAATGATCCAGCGCCTCATACAAATCCCCTTCAATCTCCAATACACCGTCCATATAAGCCTCGCCAAGCGCGATGGATGTGCTGGCCACCAGCGCGGTGAGCGGAATCGTCTTATGAAGTTTCACGGTAAAAACGGGTTTCCCCTCCCCGATCCGATATTTTTTTCCGTTCATTTTGACAAGAAATGGGGAATCATCGAACTTTTTCAGAAACGATATGAATAATTCTTCCTGCAGCATGCTGTTTTCCTCCTGCGGCCGCAAATCTGATTTCTTTTATAATATGCCGCTCTTACTTATAATTTAGCCACAAGGAGGCATCTCCATACAAAAAAATAGACAGATGTGCCAAGAAAGCTATCCTGTCGGAACGATTGTGCTATAATGTAACATAAGATAACAGAAATCTGTGTGATGCCGTTTTGGCATGGAGGAAACATGAACACTGGAAAACATACTGCAAAAACCACACTGCTGACCGAAGGCTGCATCTGGAAACAGCTCATCGCCTTTGCGTTCCCGCTCTTTTTAGGCAACCTTTTTCAACAGTTATACAATACCGCCGACTCTCTCATTGTGGGAAATTTCCTCGGCAGCAATGCACTCGCCGCAGTCAGCTCCTCTGGCAACCTTATTTTTCTGATGGTCGGCTTTTTTCAAGGCATCGCTGTGGGCGCCGGGGTTGTGATTGCCCGGTATTACGGCGCGCAGAAAACAGAGGAAGTACAGAAAGCCGTACACACGACAGTCGCTTTCGGACTGGCTTCCGGCGTCTTTTTGACTGTTGCAGGCACCATCCTGACTTCCCGAATCCTCATATGGATGGGAACGCCCGCCGATGTGCTGCCCGAATCCACAGTCTATTTCCGCATCTATTTTCTCGGCTCCCTGTCCTTTGTCATGTACAATGTCTTTGTGGGCATTTTGCAGTCTGTCGGGGACAGCCGCCACCCGCTCATTTATCTGATCGTGTCATCCGCCATCAACATTGTGCTGGATTTGCTGTTTATCGCCGTGCTGGGTTTCGGTGTCGGCGCTACCGCCCTGGCTACGATCCTTTCCCAGTTTATCAGCGCATTTTTATGCCTCTGGCGGCTGACCCGCAAGAGCCCGGATGACTATCGGGTATCCATACTGCGCATCCGTTTTGACCTTCCCATACTCCATGAGGTAATCTCAAACGGACTGCCCGCTGGATTTCAAAATTCCATCATTGCACTCGCCAACGTGGTGGTACAGTCCAACATCAACAAATTCGGCAAGATGGCTGTCGCCGGCAGCGGCGCCTACTCCAAGATCGAGGGCTTCGGCTTTCTGCCCATAACCTGTTTTGCTATGGCACTGACCACCTTCATCAGCCAGAACCTTGGTGCAAAACAGTACGAGCGCGCCAAAAAGGGGGCACGTTTCGGCATCCTCTGCTCCATCCTCACAGCGGAACTTGTGGGCATCATTATCTACCTGACCATTCCGTCCCTGATTGCCGCATTCAACCGCACGACAGAGGTGATCGCATACGGGACGACCCACGCAAGGACGGTCACGCTCTTCTACTTCCTGCTCTCCTTCTCCCACTGCATCGCGGGAATCTTACGGGGCGCGGGAAAAGCCGCCGTGCCGATGCTTACCATGCTCTGCTTCTGGTGCATCGTCCGGGTAAGCTACATTACAGTCATCCTGCACTTTATCCCGAAAATCCAGATGATTTTCTGGGCCTATCCGCTGACATGGAGCTTAAGTTCCATTGTTTTTCTTATCTATTTTCTGAAAGCAGACTGGGTGCACGGGTTCGAGAAATAGACCCGTGCGCCACAGCATGCTATTCCGTTCTCCCCGCCAGCATCTTCATGGGCTCTTTTTGTAAGTTTACATAAATCCCAGCAGCCGCGATCACCGTTCCGGCCGCAACAATTGCCAGTGCACACTCGGCCGCCGTCTTTAACGGCTCTTCCCGCTCATAAGACTTTGCCTCCGTTTTTCCCATATCCGTGGCCACGCTGTTTCCAAAGGTTTTATCATAATAATCTTCCCTTGCAATCTTCCCCTCGATCTCTCCCGACAAGTAACTGCCCGCCACACTGCCGCATACGCTTCCCACCAGAATCAGCAGGAAAATGCCCGAAAACAGGGAAGCAAAACTATGCCGCTTCCGAAAACCCAGGCACCGCTCCACCGCCGTCCGCTCCTTCTGTTTTAAGATAAACAGCCAGGAAAAATAACCGAGCACCATCAGTACCATGATCACGCCCATAACAAGCAGCAGTCTGGCAATATACTTCATATTGTTGATATTTGCCTCCAGTTCTGAATAGCCTCCGTCATAAAAAGTGATTTCCAGATTAGAAATCTGCAATTTGTTCCACTTCTCCATATACTCGTCGATGGTTCCGTTGGCAATGCGGAAAGAAGTGTTGCTTCCCACCATTGGTCCGCTCTCCAGAATGTTATCCGCATCGCTGTTCTTCACGGAACGGCTGGGAATGATGATCTCATTATAGCCCATTCCGTAATCATCCCGTATTCCCGACTGTCCGCCGTACACACCTACAATTTCATAATTGCCCTCCTCAAAAACCGGGTAAATCTCCCCTTTGGCATTGATCAGCGAAAATGCCGCCGCACTGTTGGTTGCAAACGCCCGTCCTGCAGTCCGCCTGTAATTTGCATACCGTAACGCGAGAGGCAGTTCATCCCCGATTGCAAGCCCGGCACGCCGGGCAAACAGTTCCGACACAAGACATACCCTGTCCCCGTTCGCATACTCCTTTGCCGTAAACTCCCTGCCCTGGCTGATATATGCATTGCCATTGTAGAAAGGCATCAGCAGATTAATGTCGTCTGTGCCCGTTACCGGGAAAGTATGCCGCAGATAATTCCATGAGGCTATTACATTCAGCCAGCGCCTGCCTTTGTCCGATTCATAAAACCCTTCCGTCACCTCATCGCAAAAATGTCCCTCTTCCACGTCATCCGGCACTTTGTTGCCGTCAATATCAACCTGATCGGATTCCAGAACCGTGTAAGGGATGTATTCTGTAACATCATCCCCCTCAAACTCCTGCTGATCCTCATGTCCCGGTCTATAAGCAATAGACATCACATAAGTCTTGTCCGCATACAGTTTCTCCGGCTTCGGATTATAGTGATCGCAGAAAGAAATGACATGTCCGTCCCTGATTCCTCCCTGTCCGGCAAGCACCCTGGTTACCTGAAAGGCAATCGGATGGTCGGGCACTGCATCTTCCACCGGCGATCCCTCCACGATCTCGCTGAGGCTCATGCCCAGACCGTACATCTCATACTCCGGCATGTAAGAGCCGTAAAAACATCTTCGCTCCGGCCCGGACAGATAATCCGCGCCCTCAAAGTCCAGCACGGACAAAGGCACATAGGAATCATAAACCGAACTATTGTAAATGCGGTAGTCCTTGATTTCCGCATCCCAGATCCGCCGCTCTTCCACCTGATCTGCCTTCTGCTCCACCGTTCCGATAGTCATAAAGGAATCCTCGTAGGCTTCCATTTTAGCCTGATTCGTAACCAGAAACTCCCTGCCGATACTGCAAAGCCCCGACGCAAAAATAAGCAGCAGCAAAAACAGGGCGGCTCTCCCCTTCATACGAAAAAGCTGACGCATACTATTCTTAAAAAGCAGCATACCAAACTCCTTCCTCATCCCGCATATCAACTTTCCGCGTTGCTAGCGTATCTGCTCCATGCTTCCATCCTTCATACGAAAGACATGATCCGTCTCGTCCGCTACTCTCTGGTTATGCGTAATAACGATCACCGTATAGCCGTCCTCATGGGAAAGCTCCTTTAAGAGCGCCACCACATTCTCCTCATTCCCCGAATCCAGATTGCCCGTCGGTTCGTCTGCCAGATTGATCTCCCCGCCTGCGGCCACCGCCCGGGCAATCGCCACCCGCTGCTGTTCCCCGCCGCTCATCATCTTCGGGAACTGCCTGCATATCCTGGATTCCAGTCCCACCCGCTCCAAAAGCTGTCTGGCATGTCTGGCAGCCTCCTTTTTCCGCATTTTCTTACATTCCAACGGCAGCATCACATTCT
>OFGL01001285.1_pt1 | contig 15539 bp, 16 predicted proteins | sample 1521801 | NCBI WGS metagenome assembly OFGL01 (sample SAMEA3504085, study PRJEB24116) | mouse gut metagenome | biome: mouse gut; feature: mouse-associated habitat; material: faeces | place: Denmark | collected 2011 | reverse complement strand
AGAGATCCCAGGCTACCGTCCAGAAGTACCAAGTGTGACACCAACAGATCCAGGTAAAGACACACCAGTCAAATATGTACCGATCGAAAACGCTAAGTACACCTTGACTGAACGTTTCGTAGACGAAGAAGGTAATGAAATTTCACCATCAGTCGTTAAGGGTACAGACTACGAAGAAGGTTCTGAATATGATGTAACAGGCGACGCTAAAGTGATCGATGGTTACTATTTGAAAGAAACTTCAAATACAACAGGTAAGTTTGGTAAGGGCGACATGACAGCAACGTTCACTTACGCTAAGTTAGGTAAGATCATTCCAGTTGATCCAGAAGGAAACCCAATTCCAGATGCGCCAACACCACAATATCCAAATAATCCAACAGATCCAGGTAAGACGACACCAGATCAACCAGTACCAGAGATCCCAGGAATGACACCAGAAGTACCAAGTGTCACACCAACAGATCCGGGTAAGGATACAGAGGTCGTTTACAACTATGATGATCAAAAAGCAACGATCAACTATATCGATGAAACGACGGGTCAAACGATCACGTCTGATAATGTGACAGGTAAGAGTTCAACTAAGATCGCTTATTCGACGGCAGCTAAGATCAAAGAACTGACTGACAAGGGTTATGTCTTGGTAAGTGATGGTTTCCCAGCTGATGCAACATTTGATAACGATAAGAACACCGACCAAGTCTTTGACGTTATCTTAAAGCACGGTGAAAAACCAGTTGGTCCAACAGACCCACATGAACCAGACACACCGATCAATCCTAGTGATCCAGATGGTCCAAAATGGCCAGCTAAAGATCAATACAGTAAGGATTACACATCAACGATCACATATGTTGATGATAAAGGTAATAAAGTTGCTGATGACAATGTTCAAACATCTACTTGGACACGGACATTGCTTGTTGATACAGTAACTGGTGAAGTTAAGAATCCTAATGAAGCTTGGACAGCGAATAAGGCACAATACGATGCTGTAAAATCACCACTTGTAGATGGTTATTATGCTGATAAGGCAACTGTTGCAGCTAAGGATACAAAACAAGAAAACTTGACTGAAGAAGTTGTTTACCGTCCATTAGGCAAGATCATTCCAGTTGATCCAGAAGGAAACCCAATTCCAGATGCACCAACACCACAATATCCAAATAATCCAACGGATCCAACCCAGGGTGGAAAAACGCCAGTACCTGATATCCCAGGATGGCATGTCGTACCAAATCAAGATACACCAGGTTTGACACCAGATGGTAACACGGTCGTTCCAAATAAACCAGGTGAAGATACACCAGTTAAATACGAAAAAGACGAAGTTGCCAAGTATAGCTTAGTTGAAAAATTTGTTGACGAAGATGGTAAAGAACTAGCACCAAACGTAACAAAGGGTACGGATTATGAAGCAGGATCTGCTTACGATGTAACAGGCGATGCTAAAGTGATCGATGGCTACTACTTGAAGGCTGTTTCTGATAACGCTAAAGGAAAATTTGGTAAGGACAACGTAACTGTAACGTTCACTTACGCTAAGTTAGGTAAGATCATTCCAGTTGATCCAGAAGGAAATCCAATTCCAGATGCACCAACGCCACAGTATCCAAATGATCCAACGGATCCAGGTAAGACGACACCAGATCAACCAGTACCAGAGATCCCAGGCTACCGTCCAGAAGTACCAAGTGTGACACCAACAGATCCAGGTGAAGACACACCAGTTAAGTATATTCCAGTAACACCTGAAAAGCATGTGCAAACAGCTAAGATCGTTTATGTTGATACTAAGACAGGCACAACGATCGAATCTGATTCCGTGACAGGTAATGTTGGGGACAAGATCGATTACTCAACTACTTCCCGGATCACTGAATTGACCAAGAAGGGATATATCTTGATCGAAGATGGCTTTACTAATGCTGGTACTCCAGTCTACAATGACAACGGAGAAGAACAAGTCTTTGTTGTTAAATTAGGTCATGGTACTGAACCAGTTGGGCCAAATAACCCACATGAACCAGGTACACCGATCAATCCAGATGATCCAAATGGTCCAAAATGGCCAGCTAAGGATGATTACACGAAACAATATACTTCAACGGTTCACTTTGTTGACAGTAACGGTAATAAGTTACGTGATGATGATATCCAAACATCTACTTGGACACGCACATTGATCGTTGATAAGGTAACTGGCGAAGTCTTGAATCCAAGTGAACCATGGAAGTCTGATATCGATGACTATGCAACAGTCAAAGTTCCAGTTATCGAAGGCTACTATGCAGATCGTGCAACTGTACCTGGTGAAACTGCACAACAACGTGATCTTGAGACAACAGTGACCTACAACAAGATCGGTAAGATCGTTCCAGTTGATCCAAATGGAAATCCAATTCCAAATGTTCCAACACCTCAATACAGAAACGATCCAAACGATCCAACTAAGGTGATCGTGACAGATACACCTGATATTCCTGGTATGATCCCTGAAACAAGAAGTGTGACACCGGGTAAACCAGGTGTTGATACTCCTGTGGTCTACCACAAGGTCGAAACACCAGAACAAAAACCAGAACAACCAGCGCAACCAGAAGTGACACCAGTGGTCAATGGTCCAGTTCAAACCCCAGCACCTAAAGCTGAGACCCCAGCAACTGAATTACCACAAACTGGTGATAAGCAAGGCAATGCGTTAGCAGCTGTCGGAGCTTCGATCGTTGCAGGTATGTTAGGTTTGATAGGCTTTACAAAGAAAAAGAAAGATGAAAAAGATTTCTAATCTAGTAAGGTAAAAAAGAAGAGTCGTTAAGGCTCTTCTTTTTTGTATATTTAAAACTTTCGCCAAAGTTAATGTCGGAGAGTTTTTGCGTTGTGCAATGGATTTCTCGGTTCATCTAGTGGTCAGCGTATCTTGATTTTAGTATAATTAGAACATGAGAGAGTGCTCGTTGATCAAAGAAGATCTTAAAGTTGATGGGCGTTTATATTGCGATAAAGATAAATTTGGAAAGGAAAAAGAAAATGTCGTCAGAAAAGATCGTGATCGTGGGAGCAAACCACGCTGGTTTAGCGGTGGCTAGGAATTTGATAGATAGCGGAAAAGAATTTGAGATCACAATGATCGATAAGAGTGATGATCTAGGATATCTCAGCTGTGGTACACCGTTATTATTAGGTAATGAAGTCAATTCATATCGAAATTTTTTCTACATTAAAAATGATGAGTTACGTAAGCAGATCGCAGCGCTACACACTAAAGCGCAAGTCAAATCGATCGATTTTAGAAATAAAAAAGTGATCTTTAGGGATAAACAAGGGTTACAGGGAGTTAAGTATGATAAGCTAGTGTTAGCAACGGGAGCGTCGCAAGTTAGTTTAGGGATCAGTGGTAGTGATCTGCGTGGGATCTATCGTATCAAGAATTTAAATGAAGCCCTTGAAGTAAATCAACGTTTGGATCTAAACAATGTAAAAAATGTTGCGATCATTGGTGGTGGATATATCGGGATCGAAGTGGCTGAAGCGATCCAAAAACGTGGCAAGCATGTAACGATCTACGATGCTAATCCGTATCTGATGTCAGCCCATTATGATGAGCAATTTGGGCATTTGGTAGAAGGGCGTTTACGTGAAAAAGGGATCGACCTTTGTTTGGCAGAAGAAGTTCAAAGTTATGTCGGTAAAGCTGGCAAGATTGCCCAGATCATTACTGATCGAGGCAAATATTTGACAGATATGGTCATTTTAACGATGGGCTTTTTACCAAATACGTCACTGGGACGATTTCATTTAGAGTTATACACTAACGGAGCCTATATCGTAAATGAATATCAACAAACGTCGGACCCTGATGTTTATGCAGTTGGTGATTGTTCAACATCATATTCAAATATTTTAAAAGAATTAGTCGTTAACTTTTCTGTCTCAGATGCGATGCGTGGAGCCTACGTGGCTGCTAAAAATATCGCAGGTGAGACTATTTCATCTAATGGAACGCAGACGTCAAATGCAGTCCAAGTTTTTGGCTTAAATTTATTTTCGACGGGAATAACCGTTACCCAGGCTGAACGGTACAATATTCCATGCGAGTATGTTGATTATGAGACTTGGCAAAGACCAAAGTTTATGCTTAAAAACGATCGCGTAAAGTTGCGCTTGGTGTATCATAAACAAACGCATCGGCTCTTAGGAGCGCAGATAGCAACTGAGTCAGATCAAGCGGGTACGTTACACATGCTTTCATTAGCGATCCAAAAAGAAGTTACGATAGATGAATTGAAGGTTTCGGATTTCTTCTTTTATCCGTATTTCAATCAACCAGAAAACTTCGTGATTGAAGCGACACGCAAAATGAAAAAAGAAAGTGGTAGAAGTGTTGACTGAGCAAAAAACGACAGAATTTTTAGCAGCCTTAGATGATTTTGTAGCTGATATAGCAGATCAAACTAAAGCATTAAGATTCTACACTTGTTTAGGAAATGTCAAACTGTATGTTCTTTTGGAATATGGTTACCCTAAAGTGAAGATAAATGGTGATAAAAAAGAGCTTTTAGTTTATACTTCAGAACCAACTGAGCTACTAAAAGTAGATGGATTAAGTACAGTTGCCCTAGGGCTAGACCGTTTGGCGCAAGAATTAAAAAATTCAGCTGCGAGTGGCTTATTAGTTGATGAAGCGACTCGCAATATAAGTATTCCGGCGGACAACGTTTTTTATGTCCAAAATTTGCAAAAAAAGGCGGCTACTTTTAAGCTGAAAACGCTACCTGAACAAGGGACGCTGATACTAGAAAATGAGATCAGACGGATCGTAAAGGCACATCCAGAAGTCACTAGTGCTTGGCTTTTAGGAATATTATTGCCAGGAAAAAATAATTATCAATATATGGTCACTTTGGAATATTCTTTGACGGCAACTAATGAAGTCAAGCAAGTAACACCAAAACAAATTGCTGAAAATGTCACGCCTCTGTTAGCGGATGGACAAGAGCTATTTATCGGTACGACAGAAGAATTGGCAGGAAAAAAAGCTAAACAAGAATTTGCTCCATTTTATATCAAGTTGAATTTTTAGTGAGGTGCTAAATACTAATGAAAAAATTTTTAAAGTATTGTCTGATAGTAGTTTTGTTGGTGGTCGGCTTAGCTTTGATCTTTAACCAACAGATCAAAAATGCGCTAGTCAGTCATATGACCACGTCGGCAGTCAGCACGACTGTCGTTAAGCCACAGCAAAATTCAAAAAAGGCAAATTTTGATTTTAAAAAGATCAAAGCTGTTGATAGTCAAATGGTTGTTAGTGCAGCCACGAGTGCAAAAAATGCTGCTATCGGGAAAATTGCGATGCCAAGTGTTGGGTTAAAACTTCCGATTTTTGAAGGATTAAATAATGAAGATCTCGTACGAGGCGCTGGTACGATGAAGCAAGGCGAACAGATGGGAGCTGAAGGTAATTATGCCTTAGCTGGTCACCATATGAAAGACGCCAAATTGCTTTTTGGTCCACTAGCTGATGCCAAGCTAGGCGATAAGATCTATGTGACCGATGAAAAAAAGGTCTATGTTTATACGACGACGCTCAAAACAGTCGTTAATAAAAGTGAAGTTCAATATATTTATGATGAACCAGGCAAAAAGATGATCACTTTAGTTACTTGTGCTTCAGGTGAAGATGGCGAAGTCGACCGAACGATCATCCAAGGTGAACTAGCTGAGGTTTTAGATGCAACAAAGGAAAATCTTAAGTATTTCAACTAATTGACAGCAACTTACTTTACTGATAGAGTTATAGTGATAAAGATCTAAGGAGTAAAAGAATGTCGAAGAAAAAAGTGGCACTTGCTTGCTCAGAATGTGGTTCACGAAACTATTCGATCACCGAAAATGTTAACCGCGCAGAACGCTTAGAAGTTAAAAAGTTTTGCAAGTGCTGTGGCAAACATACGATCCATCGTGAGACCAAGTAGTTCATGGAGGCGTAATATAAGATGAAATTCATTAAAAGTGTTATCAAAACAATGAAGGATACGACTTGGTTGACAGCTAAGGAGACAAGACGTGATACGACCACAGTAGTAGTCATGTCGTTAGCATTTGCGGTCTTCTTTGGGTTAGTTGATTATGCGGCTCAAGCTGTGATCAATTTGTTAGTCTAATTTTTAAAAGGCTGGTATTACCGGCCTTTTTTTGTTACAATGAGTTAAGGACAGGGCCTTCGAACATATTCGGGGGTTTTTATTTTGCAGTTTAAATGATAAGCATAATTAAGGAGAAAAACATGGCAGAATCATTTGAAAAGAAATGGTATGTATTACACACATACGCAGGTTATGAAAATAAAGTCAAAACTAACTTGGAATCACGGGCACAATCAATGGGGATGGAAGACTACATTTTCCGCGTAGTCGTTCCAGAAGAAGAAAAAGTTGAAACAACTAAGACGGGTAAAGAAAAAGTTGAAACTTTAAAAACTTTCCCAGGCTATGTGTTAGTTGAAATGGTGATGACTGATCAATCATGGTACGTTGTACGTAATACACCAGGCGTAACCGGCTTTGTTGGTTCACATGGTGCTGGTAGTAAGCCAGCTCCATTGCTTGATGAAGAGATCGATCACATTTTGAACCAACTTCAAGGTAGTCAACACCAAGCTGATTTTGATGCTGAAGTGGGCGATGCCGTGACGATCATCGATGGTGCGTTTGCAAGCATGGTCGGTAAGATCACTGAGATCGATGCTGAAAAGTCAAAAGTCAAAGTTATGATCAATATGTTTGATCGTGAAACAATGGCTGAATTGAACTTTGGCCAAGTTGAGCGTCTAGTTTAGGATCTAGGACTACAGTGTGATACTGTAGTCTTTTTTAAATGAGGTGAATGCGATATGCTTAAAGATGCTAATAAATTGGTCCAGACAACGGTTCTAGCGGCTAGCGGGTTAGCTTTGGGAGTGGCACTTGAGTGGTATAAATTAGCAGAACCGAGTAAAAATCGCGAAGTGACGCTCCAAAATCAGGTCCCGACATTATTTATTCATGGATACGCTGGGACTCGCTTGTCTTCGGGCTTGATGATCAAACGGTTTGAACACTACGGATGGGGGCAAAAAAGCACAGTGATCGTGGTGAAAGCTGACGGCCGTTTGAAGATCAAGGGTGACCCTGGTATCCCTGGTGGGTTTATCCAAGTATTATTTGATAAGAATCGGATGTCGATCATCCATCAGACTGACTGGTTATGGCGTTTGATGAGTTATTTGAAAAATAACTATGATATCGAAAAGATAAATATCATTGCGCATTCGATGGGAGGTGTGACCGTCTTGAACTTTTTGAGCAAGTTTGGGATCGCAGATCGTGTTCCCCATGTAGAAAAAGTCGTGACTTTAGGGGTACCATTCAACGATACCGAAGTTGGCAAAGATGGTAAAGAGATCGAATATCGCCCCTTGACGCAGTACGGACCGCTTACGATGGCACCACTATTTAGTAAGATCAAAAAGCACCGCTATATCATCTCACCTGATACGAAATTTTTGAATATTGCTGGTGATCTGGAAAATGGGACGGCTTCAGATGGCTCAGTCTCGTTAGATTCGGTCTTGAGTTTACGCTATTTGTTGCCACGTCAAGTCTACCATGAAGTGATCGTGAAAGATAAAAAGGCATCGCATTCACGGCTTCATGAAAATCGCCAAGTTGATAAGATGATCGGTCAATTTTTATTTGGTAAGCAAGCCTTGCAGGTATTTACGGATAAGTAGATCTCAGCTCAGAAAAAATTTCGGGCAAAATATTGTTTTTTGAAAAAAAGCGTGTTATATTGTATAAGTATGCTTTTAGCATATTGAAGTGGGAGGTCAAATATGCTGACCATCCGTACCACACACGGAATAAGGAGGAATGACCCGTGGCAAAAAACGTAATCAACGTTGTTAAATTACAAATTCCTGCTGGTAAAGCAACTCCAGCTCCACCTGTAGGTCCTGCTTTAGGTCAAGCAGGTATCAACATCATGGGATTCACAAAGGAATTCAACGCTCGTACAGCTGACCAAGCTGGTATGATCATCCCAGTTGTTATCAGTGTTTATGAAGATCGTTCATTTGACTTCATTACAAAGACACCGCCTGCTGCAGTTTTACTTAAGAAAGCTGCTGGTGTAGAAAAAGGCTCCGGCGAACCTAACACAAACAAAGTTGCTACAGTTACAAAAGCACAAGTTAAGGAAATCGCTGAATCAAAAATGCAAGATCTAAACGCTGCAGACGTAGAAGCTGCTATGCGCATGATTGAAGGTACTGCACGAAGCATGGGCTTTGTTGTAGAAGACTAATTTTCTACGGCCATGCTTCTCAGACGGACACTTCTGTGAAAGCAGATCTGTCAAGTGGGAGGTATATCCGATAGACCACATTTTGCAAGGAGGAACTCACTAATGGCTAAAAAGAAAAGCAAGAAATATTTAGAAGCTGCTAAAAAAGTCGAAGCAGACAAAGCTTACACAGCTAACGAAGCAGTTGCTTTGGTTAAAGAAATCGACTTTGCAAACTTCGACGCAACAGTTGAAGTTGCATTTAACTTAAACTTAGATACAAAACAAGCAGACCAACAATTACGTGGTGCTTTAGTTTTACCAAACGGTACAGGTAAAGAACAAACAGTTGTTGTCTTTGCTAAAGGTCCTAAAGCTCAAGAAGCTAAGGATGCAGGTGCAGACGTTGTCGGTGACGATGACTTAGTTGCACGTATCCAAGATGGCTGGTTGGACTTTGACGTTGCGATCGCAACACCAGACATGATGGCACAAGTTGGTCGTTTAGGTCGTGTACTTGGACCTAAAGGCTTAATGCCAAACCCTAAGACTGGTACAGTTACAATGGACGTTGCTAAAGCTGTTTCTGACGCTAAGAGCGGTCAAGTAACATACCGTACAGACCGTGATGGTAACGTACACGTGCCAGTTGGTAAAGTATCATTTGACGAAGCTGCTTTAGTTGGCAACTTCCAAGCGATCTACGATACAATTGCTAAATTACGTCCAGCTGCTGTTAAAGGAACATACATCAAGCATGTTTCCTTGGCATCAACATTTGGACCAAGTGTTACACTTGACACAAACTCATTATAAGAATAAGTTTGTCGCTTAAAAGCCGTGGTCAGTTGACCGCGGCTTTTTTGTTGCGGAAATAGTAAGAAATGTTATATATTATGTTAAAACTTTACGAGGGAGAATAGGCTATGAACAGTGAAATCGAATGTATAAAGTTTGGGAGAGAAGGTGATAAGATTATTGAAGAAATTAGTGATGATAAGTTTAATCCTGTAGACTTTTGTAAACTATTTGAAAAATCTGGTGTAAAAAGAATTGAATATATTTCTAAGGGAAGATATTTTGAACTGAGTATGGGGAATATTCCAGTGCTGGATCCAAACAGTGGTTTTATAGAAAATATGAGATTTAATGAAAAATTAGATTCACAAGAAGGAAAAAATTTTGGCTGGAAAGTAACTTTGACAAATCCTAATGTTAGATTAAACGCACAAAGTATAGTTTCTTGTAGTACTAAAAAATGTATAGAGAACAAAAGATATCCTATCAAGTTTATTAAAAATAGTAACATTATAGGTGTAGATGCTATCCACAGAGGCCATTTATTAGCCTATGCTTTTTTTGATTGTATTCCATATGTTTCGGTACAATTTACAAAAGAGAAAAAAGGAACAAGAAATAAATATAATATTTATGCACAATTTAAGCGTGCAAATTGTAATAAGAAAAATGATCATGGACAACTTTATTTTGAAGATAAGGTTAGCAACTATTTAAAAAAATCAGTCAATGCTAAAATTTATTACGAAGTTGAAGCGATTTTTAGAAATGAAGATGATGTGGTTCCTATTGGTAATAGGATCAAAGCAATTTCGCTTGATAAGACTGATGATTTTGAAGATTTTCATGTATTTATTCCTAATTTTCAAGAATTTGGCTTCAAGGATAGAATAGCTAAAGAATCGGATTATAAATTTTCATACAGGGAAGGATTTGTGAAAAAATAGGATATGTTAGAGAATAATTTAGGAATCACAATTTTGGTATAGGTTAAAAGATGGACTATTATCTAGACGATGAGCTAAGTAATTGATCGAGGCTAAATATTTATTTGGAGTGATATCACTATACCATAGGATCGTTTTATATTTGAAAAATCTGATTTAGATTTTCTTTTATAGGTAATGTATACTAGTGATGAAACAAGATATAATATTTTACTCGTGTTAGTACATCGTAAATATTAATGATGAAATATGAAAGGTGAGGCTATATTTTTTGAATACAATTATATAGCAGTAGTTAGTATGAATTTTATGAATAGTGGAAATGATGTTTTATATTATATACTCTGTGTAGTTAGTGCTGTTATTGTGTTGCCCATGTTATTATACTGGATGTGGAATAAACTTCGGCAGCAGATGATAAAGGATAGTATAAAGTGTTGGGCGTGTTTTGGGATTTTAGGTGTATTGCTGATAGAAATTTTTTCAGTCTTCTATCTTGCTTGTGGTGTTATTAAAATATCAGAAGAAGAGGTAGACTTAAGCGCAGCAGCGGAATTGACAAGTGCATTTGTTACAGCTATCTCGGTATTAGGGGCTGGTATAGGTTACTTTTACAGTAAGAGACAGGATAAGATACAGGCTATTCATACTGAGGGAGAGTGGCGCAGAAGATTATTTGATCTAGAGAAGAAGCCAGAATACCAAATTAGCGATTTGATCGAGTTGGCTTCATTGATCGATATTGTTCCGAATAATGAAAAAGTATTAGCTCTGTACGTCAATGCGGTAATGATCGAGATATTGAAAAATCATGGTGCAAACTCAGACGGGGAGATGCGTCTTAATGAACCAATATCAAAAAGATTTGAGGTTTTATGTGATAAATGTAATCTCCGACCAAGTGTGACTAAGCTATTAAAGTTGCATCCTAAAGATACCGCGCTAGAGAAAACAGTTTATGACTATGATATTACATCTATCAAGAATGAAATTTTGATTCATCCAGAAGAAAATGAGATTAGACGTTGTATTCATGCATTGTTGAAAGATGATTGGGAAAATGTGACGAATTAATAAGAATATACCGTGACATAAGTTGAGTCTTGATAATTAAGGAAATCACTTGTTTTTTAGGGCCCGTTAGACTATTAACTAAAGAATATTTTTGGTTAAAACACTAGGGTGTGCTGATCGTTATTGCAAACATCTAATGCTGTACGATATTTGTACGCAGATTTTAAAATTTATTTTGCAAATATCCTTGACGCACGATCTATTGCATGGTAATATACTAAAGGTCAATATATGATTCTACCTAAGACTCAGGTGGCGCAAGCCTTAATATCCTGCCGAGGAGTAATGTTACGGTTATTCTCTCTGTGTCTTGGTGGACATGGAGCTTTTTTATTTTAAAAGAGTTTCGACACAATGACTAGGAGGTGAATCAATTGAGTAAAGAAATTATCGCTAAAAAAGCTGCGATCGTTGAAGAAGTTGTTGAAAAATTTGAAAAGGCAAGTTCTGTTGTCGTAGTTGACTACCGTGGTTTAACGGTTGAAGAAGTTACTAACTTGCGTAAAGAATTACGTGAAGCAGGCGTTGAAATGCGTGTTATCAAGAACACATACTTGAAGCGTGCTGCTGATAAGGCAGGTTACGAAGGTCTTGATGATACATTCTCAGGTCCTACTGCCGTTGCTTTTGCTGATGAAGATGTTACAGCTCCTGCTCGTATCTTATCTAAATTCGCAGAAGATCATGAAGCTTTGGAAATCAAGGGTGGTATGATCGAAGGCAAGGTCGTTTCCTTGGAAGAGATCCACGCTCTTGCAAAATTACCAAACCGCGAAGGTATGCTTTCTATGTTGCTTTCTGTATTGCAAGCACCAGTTCGCAACTTCGCATACGCTGTCAAGGCAGTTGCCGACAGCAAAGAAGAAGATGCAGCTTAATGCGCGCATCCTGATCGCTTAATTAAAATATATAATTATTATCTACAAAATGGAGGATTTTAAAATGGCCTTAGATACAGAAAAGATCATTGCTGACTTAAAAGAAGCTAGCATTCTTGAATTAAACGACTTAGTAAAAGCTATCGAAGAAGAATTCGGTGTTTCCGCTGCTGCTCCAGTTGCAGCTGCAGGTGCTGCTGCAGGCGCTGCAGAAGAAAAGAGCGAATTTGATGTTGAATTAACAGATCCAGGTGCTGGTAAAGTTAAAGTTATCAAAGCAGTTAAGGATATCACAGGTCTTGGCTTGAAAGATGCTAAGGGCTTAGTTGATGGCGCTCCTTCCGTTATCAAAGAAGGCGTTGCTAAAGAAGAAGCTGAAGAAATCCAAGCTAAACTTGAAGAAGTTGGCGCTAAAGTTACTCTTAAATAAGAGTTTCTCAACTGATTTACTTTCAGTTTGCTAAAAGACGTATCTCTCGTTTGAGGGATGCGTCTTTTTTTAGATTTAAATATTTATTGTGCACGATTTTAATTGACAGTTCTTGATGTGTAGGCTAAAATATACAAAAAATATTTTAGGATATGCTGTGAGGTATTTAGAAAATGGAACAAAAAGTATGGTTAGTGACAGGTGCTTCTAAGGGGATCGGGCTCCAGATCGTGCTTGAGGCTCTTAAGGCGGGGAATATCGTCGTTGGGACTTCACGTGATTCCCAAAAATTATCTCAAGCCGTAGCGACAGAACTTGGAGAAACAAGTAAAAACTTTTGGGCAGTCGAGATGGAGTTTGATGAAACTAGCATCAACACGATTGTAGCGCAAGTCATTGCTAAGTATGGGCGGATCGACGTGTTGGTCAATAATGCTGGTTACGCCTTGTTAGGTGCGGTCGAAGAAGTTGAGTTGACGGATGTCAAAAAGAATTTTGACGTTAATTTCTTTGGCTTACTCAGTATGACGCAAGCCGTGTTACCTCAGATGCGAAAGCAAAAGGCAGGAAACATCATCAACCTAGCTTCGATCTCAGGTACAGTTACGGGGCCAACGCAAGGGATCTATTCGGCAACTAAGGCAGGAGTGATCATGTTAAGTGAAGCTTTGGCAGCTGAAGTAGAACCATTTGGGATCAAAGTGACAGCGATCGCTCCAGGGGGCGTTAGAACAGACTTTTTAGACCAAACCTCATTGAGAGAGCCAGCTAAAACGACTAGTGATTATCAAGTCGTACGTGACACGATGGCTGGTCTAAAACGCCTCAATCACAACCAAAGTGGCGATCCTAAACGGGTAGCCGAAGCGATCGTTAAAGTCGCTCAAATGAAACGACCACCGGTGCGCTTATATTTGGGGAGTGGAGCGATTCAAGCACTGCAAGCTAAGTTAAATGAGGTCGTAACTGAAGTAAATGCACACCTAGATCTGAGTCAAAGTACAGATTTTAGAGACTAAGCAAATAAGTTAAGCATTTGCTAGGAAAAAGCTACAATAAGACTATGAGTGAAGAAAAGAGGTCAAAATCAAAATATGGGTACTTTAGTTAACGGTAAATGGACGCAAAAAAGTTTAGCTCAACTGCGAGCTGAGGGCAAAGATATCCAAGTCGATCCCGGTTTTCGTAATTGGATCACCCCAGATGGCTCAGCGGGGCCAACTGGTAAGGGTGGGTTTAAGGCTGAGAAGGGTCGCTACCATCTGTATGTCTCTTACGGTTGTCCGTGGGCAAATCGGGCTTTATTGATGCGTGGTCTCAAGGGTTTACAAGACTATATCGGCCTATCAGTCGTTGATCCGGTATTGGGGGCTGATGGGTGGCAATTCAGTGATTTTCCAGGCACGATCGCTGATCCGATCTTTGGTGCCAGATCATTGCCAGAAGTTTATACCAAAGCAAAAGCTGATTATACTGGGATCGCTAGTGTACCGGTCTTATTTGATAAACAGACGGGGCAGATCGTCAATAATGAATCAGCGGACATCATGCGGATGCTAGAGTCTGCTTTTGATGAACTGACGGGAGATCACACCGCTTACTATCCTAAGGCTTTACGTGCCCAGATCGATGAATTAAATGTTTACTGCGATTCATTTTATGCTAAGGTCAATGCGACTAAAGATGCTAAAACCCAAGCTGAATATGAAAAAGCAGTCGCACAAGTGTTTACGATGCTAGATGATTTAGAACAGCGCTTAAAAGACCAGGCGTATTTACTGGGTGATGCACCCGTTGAGACTGACTGGAAACTCTTTACTTTCTTAGTACGCTTTGATATCGTCTTTTATGGGCTATACAAATGTAACCTCAAACTTTTGAGTGCTTATCCTAATTTATGGCGCTATGTTCGGCAATTGTATAATACACCAGGCGTAGCAGAGACAGTTAACTTTGAGCATATCAAAGTTCATCATTATCGCGGACAATTAGACTTAAATCCATCGGGGATCGTACCGATAGGACCAAAAGAAGACTGGAGTTTATAACTTCTCAAGGTCACCTGTTATGGGTGGCCTTTTTTTAGTGGGGCATATGGTATAATTAAGAAAGTATAAATTACAAGGGGGTCTTACAAAAATGAAGCAAACATTTCAGCAGGTGAAAAGCTTCGTTGAAAAAAGAGCAACTATTCTGAAATTAATTTTTGTCCTTTCAGTATTGATCTTTGTAACTTTTGAAATCGGAAAAAGTTATGCCATAGTTGGGGGAAGCGGAAGTGGAAAGAGTACTCTGCTGAGATCAATTCAAGGGTATTATGAGAACTATCATGGAAACTTATTGTTTGGAGAAGAAGAGGTAAAAAATATACTGCCGGAATGTATATTGAATACCATTTCTGTCATTCCGCAAGAGGTTTTCATGTTTGACGATACAATCTATAATAATGTGACCATGTATTCAGATTTTGATTCTGAGAGTGTTGAAAAATCTATTGAGCAGGCAGGTTTAAAAAGCTTAGTCGCTGAAAAGGGTAAAGAGTATAGATGCGGGATCAATGGATGTAATTTGTCTGGCGGAGAGAGACAGAGGATTGCAATTGCACGCTGTCTAATTAAAAAGGCGGAAGTGGTGTTGATGGATGAAGCCACATCGGCCTTGGATGGTGTACTGGATTTTCAAATACAGTCGGAGATAGCAAAAATGCGGGGCAATACGAGAATTGTTGTGACTCACAGGTTGTCGGAAGATGTATTGAATCTATTTGACGAAATAATCGTTATGCGTGGAGGACGTATTGTGGAAAAGGGTTCGTATCATTCGCTGCTGGATAGAAAAGGTTATTTCTATTCTATGTGTCAAATGTTAAGCTGAAATAATAGTGTTATAGCAAAGGTCATTAGGGGGTACTTTTCACAATGCTTTACAGAGGTCCGGCCTGCAGCGAAGATACGGAAAAGAATACGGAAAAGAATACGGAAAAGAAAAAAATATTTTACTTGTCAAACGGCCGGGCTTGTGGTAGAATAAATTTTGTTGCAGGAAGTGATTTGTAACCTGCAAGAGCCGGCGTGTCGGAATGGCAGA
>OFGL01001247.1_pt1 | contig 15956 bp, 12 predicted proteins | sample 1521801 | NCBI WGS metagenome assembly OFGL01 (sample SAMEA3504085, study PRJEB24116) | mouse gut metagenome | biome: mouse gut; feature: mouse-associated habitat; material: faeces | place: Denmark | collected 2011 | reverse complement strand
TCCTGTAATGGCCTCTCTTGGTACGCCATGGACAAAACTTAATGACGAACACTGTGGATGGTGGTGCGACAACTCTCCGGAGACGATAGCAAAAATTATAGCAGAAGTGGGGGATGCCTCTGCTGACAAATTGGCACAAATGGGCCATAATGGAAGGGAATATATCATAAGGAAGTTTTCAGCAGTTGAAGTGGCAAAACAAATGTTAGAACTTTACCGGTGGATTAACGGCGAAGTATCTCAACCATCATTTGTATACACGATATGAATCATAAATATGTAGATCATCTTGGCATAAGGCACAAAGCATTACGTATGCTATGGTCCTTTAGCTGGGGAGTCTTTGCCTCTTGGTTACCAAGAAGTTTCTGCTCTTCATGGAAACGATTCCTTTTGCGGCTGTTTGGTGCTGAAATTGCTCCGACTGCGGTTGTATATAGCACAGCAAGAGTATACTATCCTCCTAATTTAGTTATGAAGGATTATTCTTGTCTGGCCTCGGACGTAGACTGTTATAACGTGGATATAATTGAAATTGGTAATTATTCAACCGTTTCGCAAGGTACTTTTCTATGTACTGCGAGTCATGACGTAATGTCTAATGGTCACGAACTCATTACAGCACCAATAATTATTGGTGATAATGCTTGGATTGGAGCAAAAGCATATATAGGAATGGGTGTCAACATTGGTAATGGAGTTGTGGTTGGTGCAACCGCATCTGTATATAAATCTGTTGAGCCTTGGTCTGTTGTTGGCGGTAATCCTGCGAAATTTATTAAGAAAAGAGTTTTGAGAGATGCTTGACTTAACGGTTGTAATTCTTACAAAAGACGAAAGCTTGCATATTGCCCGATGTATTGAGCTGATTAAGTCGCTGACAAGCAATATAATTTTAATCGATTGTCACTCTACCGACGGTACTCAGGCGATTGCGCGGTCGATGGGTGCCACTGTGATTGAACATGAGTGGCCGGGTAATCAGGCTGCGCAGTTCAACTGGGCTCTTGATAATATAAAGATAGATTCAGAGTGGATTCTTCGCCTCGATGCAGATGAATATCTTCTTCCGGAGTTAATTGATGAAATCAAAGAAAGGCTTCCGAAAATTCCTGTTGATGTAAATGGAATCGTATTCAAGCGCCGGCATATCTTTATGGATAGGTGGATGAAAGGCGGCATATACCCGGTAAAGATGCTTCGTATGTTTCGAAATGGCCATGCCTGTTATGAGCAACGTATGATGGATGAACATCTGAAACTTCTTAAAGGTGGCTCAATAGAATTCGAGAACGATTTTTGCGACCATAATCTAAATAACATCTCATGGTTTTGCAAAAAGCATATAGACTATGCCATTCGCGAGGCTGCCGAAATGCTCAATACTGAGTATAATCTATCCGGCAATGCAGAAATTGAATCAGGATTAGACGAACAGGCCTGTAAGAAGCATAAGTTGAAACAAGCATATATAAAGAAGCCTCTGTTCTGGCGGTCTTTTGCATATTTCACATATCGCTATTTTTTTAAGGGCGCATGGCGTGACGGCAGAGAAGGGTTCTTGTTCGCATTTCTTCAGGGTTGGTGGTACAGGACACTTGTCGACGCTAAAATCTTTGAGATAAAGAAAAAGTGTGGAAATGACACAGATAAAATCAAAAATCATTTGAAAGAGGAGTACGGAATAACTTTATGAAAATTTCGATAATCACTGTTACGTTTAATAGCGGGAGGACGCTGAGGGATACGATTGAAAGTGTGCTGCGGCAAAGTCACCCGGATATTGAGTATATCGTCATGGATGGCGGGAGCAAGGATAACACTGTCGACATCATCAAGGAGTATGAGCCTCGGTTTGCTGGCCGCATGAAGTGGGTGAGCCAAAAGGACAAGGGCATGTACGACGCGATGAACAATGGCATTCGTATGGCTACCGGTGATGTTGTCGGCATTATCAATTCCGACGATTTCTATCATCGCGATGATGTCATTGCCAAGGTCAGCGAGGCTTTTGAGAACAATGATGTAGAGGCAGTGTATGGCGATGTGCGCTTTGTCAATGAGAACGATCTCGACAAAACTGTGAGGTACTACTCTTCGAAGAATTTTGCTCCGTGGCGCTTCCGCTGGGGCTTTATGCCGGCTCATCCAACATTCTTCACATATAAAAGGAATTTCGACAAGTTCGGTTATTATCATTTCGACTACCACATTGCTGCCGATTATGAACTGCTGACGCGTTTTCTCTACACTAACCGCCTCAAGACTATGTATCTGCCATTGGATTTCATGAAGATGAGGACAGGCGGCCGCAGCACCGCTTCGTGGCGCAGCAATATTCTCCTGAACAAAGAAATAATCAGAGCGTGCAAGGAAAACGGAATCTGGACATGCATGCCTATGTTGTTCCTGAAATATTTTGTCAAGGTTTTTGAATTAATAAATACTAAATCAGATAGATCCTAATGAAAAAAGCACTTATAACCGGCATTACCGGTCAGGACGGCAGCTTTCTTGCCGAACTTCTGCTTGAAAAAGGATATGACGTGCACGGCACCATCCGCCGCTCGTCTGTAGACTTCCGCGAGCGTATCGCACATCTCGAAGGCCGGCCCAACTTTCACCTCCATTACGCTGACCTCGGCGACTCTATGTCGATAATACAGGTTCTCAACAAGGTTAAGCCCGACGAAGTATACAACCTCGCTGCGCAGAGCCACGTGCAGGTGTCGTTCGACTCGCCCGAGTTCACTTGTGATGTGGATGCTACCGGTGTGCTCCGCCTTCTCGAGGGCATACGCCAGTGCGGCCTCGCCGAGACATGCCGCTTCTACCAAGCTTCAACATCCGAGCTTTATGGCAAGGTGGAAGAAGTGCCGCAGAACGAGAAAACACCATTTCATCCTTATTCGCCTTACGCAGTGGCCAAGCTCTACGGCTTCTGGATTGTGAAGGAGTACCGCGAGGCTTACAATATGTACGCCTGCTCGGGCATTCTCTTCAACCACGAGTCGGAGCGCCGCGGCGAGACTTTCGTAACCCGCAAGATAACTCTTGCGGCTGCCCGAATAGCGCAAGGCAAACAGGATAAGCTGTACCTCGGTAATCTCTCATCACTGCGTGACTGGGGCTACGCCAAGGATTATGTGGAGTGCATGTGGCTGATTCTTCAGCAGCCCGAGCCGGAAGACTTCGTCATCGCCACCGGTGAGCAGCACTCCGTGCGCGAATTCTGCCTCTACGCCTTCCGGCGCGCTGGAATAGAACTGGAATTTGTGGGCGAAGGCGAGAACGAGAAGGGCATAGACAAGAAAACCGGAAAGGTTGTCATCGAGGTTTCTCCCGATTTCTACCGTCCAACCGACGTTGTCAATCTCTGGGGAGACCCCACCAAGGCCAAGGAGAAACTCGGCTGGGACCCGACAAAGAAGACATCGTTCGAGCAGCTTGTCAACCTCATGGTTGACGCCGACATGGCCAAAGTAGCCGTTGAGCGCGCCGGAGAACAGGTGAAAATGAACCTTGAAGAATACCTTGAGAAAGGCATTGTGAAATGATGGAGAAGAACGCAAAGATATACGTGGCCGGCCACCGAGGTATGGTTGGTTCGGCCATTGTGCGTGAACTGGAGCGCCAAGGATATACAAATATCATAACCCGCACTCATAAGGAGCTTGACCTCATCAATCAAGAGGCTGTCAACAAATTCTTTGCGGAGGAGAAGCCCGAGTACGTATTTCTTGCAGCAGCAAAGGTAGGCGGTATTATCGCTAACCAGTCGGCACTTGCCGACTTCATGTACGACAACATGATGCTTGAGATGAACGTGATCCACGCTGCTTGGAAGAACGGCTGCAAGAAACTCGAATTTCTCGGTTCGTCGTGTATCTATCCCCGCTTAGCGCCGCAGCCAATGCCGGAATCGTGCCTGCTCACATCTTCTCTCGAGCAGACAAACGAGGCGTACGCCCTCGCCAAGATCAGCGGCCTGAAATACTGCGAATACCTCAACCGCCAGTACGGCACCGACTTCATTTCGGTCATGCCCACCAATCTGTACGGCCCCAATGACAATTACCACCCCACGCACTCGCATGTGCTTCCGGCACTTATCCGACGTTTTCACGAGGCGAAAATCGCCGGGACGCCATCCGTCACCTGCTGGGGCGACGGCAGCCCGCTGCGTGAATTCCTCTATGTGGACGATCTGGCGAACCTCTGCGTGTTCCTGATGAACAACTATTCGGGCAACGAGACAGTGAACGCCGGTACGGGGAAGGAACTTACCATCCGCGAGCTTACGGAAATAGTGGCCGGAACTGTCGGCTACGAGGGGAAAATACTCTGGGACACAGAGAAGCCGAACGGAACCCCGCGCAAACTTCTGGATGTGTCGAAAGCTACGGCATTGGGATGGAGCGCCCGCACAGAACTACGCGACGGGGTCCGCATGGCATACGAGGATTTCCTGACCAACACAATGCGCGCCGAGCGCTGACAAAGACTTGGAGGGCAGTCGTATTCACAGATGGGATCTTGCAGTGGCATGGAGCGCGTTTTTCGCGCTCCTGCTGACCTATTGGCTCACGGTGGCGCCCGGAGTATCATTCTGGGACTGTCCGGAGTATGTGTCGGCGGCGGCTCTGCTTGAAGTGGGGCATCCGCCGGGAAACCCGACCTGGATGCTCGCCGCGCGGATGTTCACTCTGTTTGCACCGGAGGGAGGACACTACGCGGCTCTGGCGGTGAACCTTTCGTCGGGACTCTTCACGGCCTTCGCCGGCTTTTTCCTGTCGCGTACGGTTTTCAACACGGCACTGTGGGTGCTTCGCCGCGCGCGGCGCAGGGCGCCAGACATAGTGAAGAGCTCGGCCGGGGCGGCGCTGACGGCCTCGCTCATGTTCGGCTGGTGCGACTCCGCATGGTATTCGGCGGTGGAGGCCGAGGTCTACGCCATGTCGATATTCATGACCTCCCTCTGCGTCTGGCTGACAGTGCGGTGGGCTATGATGCCCGACGGTCCGCGGGCCTCGCGGCAACTCGTGCTTATAGCCTATATGTTCGGACTCAGCTTAGGAGTGCATCAGCTCAATCTGCTCTGCATTCCGGCACTGGCCATGATTTTCGCCATACGCCGCGGAATACGGAGTCCCGGCAAAGTAATCCTTATATTTCTGCTGTCGCTGGCGGCGGTCGGCTTCATTCTTGTCGGCGTGATGCCATGGTCGATAGCGCTGGCGGCATGGCTGGAGCTGATGGCAGTGAACGGCGCGGGACTGCCGGCGCTGTCGGGGGTCGTGCTGTTTATAGCAGTGCCGGGCGCGATGCTGATTGCCTCGCTGCGGGTTACAGCAAGATCGTCCCGCACGCGCCGCCTCAATCTCGCGCTCTGGATGCTGGCGATGCTTCTCACGGGATATTCCTCCTACGCTCTGATTCCTGTGCGGGGCGGGATTCCCTCGCCGGCCAACGCCTCGCTGCCCGGCAATCCTTTCTCGTTCGCGGAGTATCAGGCCCGCGAGCAGTACGGCAGCAAACCGCTTCTATACGGCCCCACGCCCTACAGCAAGGCGATGTATGAGGAGGATACCGACAGCGTGACGGGACAGACGCGGTACACACGCTATGCGCTCGAGCGGGGACACCGCCGGCTGTCCCGCGCCGAGGCGGGAGCCGGCATTGCCGATCCCCTCGGGATGCTTACGGCCCGCGACTCGGCCATCAACGCGGCCATGCTTGAGAGAGCCAATGCGGGAAAGGCCGGTTACGTAACGCAGGGATACCGAGTGCGCACCGTTCCGACTCCGGAGCTCAACATGCTGTTCCCGAGAATGACGGGGACCTCCCCTTTCGACCTCGACAGCTACGCCTCCTGGGTGGGGATGGACACCTCGACGATGGAGCGGGTGAATGTGACGGAGGCTTTCGACGCCGACGGCAAACCGGTGACAAGGATGGACGGCGAAGGCCGCAGAAGGAATCCGGTATCGTGGCGCCCTACGATGCTGCAGAACCTGGAATGGCTGGTGTCGTATCAGATAGGATACATGTATCTGCGCTATCTGATGTGGAATTTCTCGGGACGTCAGAACGACGTGCCGTCGCAGGGGGAGGTGCAGCACGGCAATTTCATCACCGGCTTCACTGCCGTGGACAATCTGATGTTAGGGGCAGAAGATGCCCTTCCCGCATCGGCCGGACGCGACAATCCGGGACGCAACCGCTACTTCATGCTTCCGCTGCTGCTCTGTCTGCTCGGAGCCGGATGGCTCTGTGGCCAGGGACGCCGCGGGCGGCAGGCGGCCGGTACGGTGGCGGTACTTTTCGTAATGACCGGTCTGGCGATTGTGGTCTATCTCAACCAGGGTCCGGGAGAGCCGCGCGAGCGCGACTACAGTTTCCTGGGATCTTTCCTCGCTTTCTCGATATGGGGAGGATTCGGGGCGGTGGCGGTGGCAAGGATGTGCCGCTCGGCGTGGGGATTCCTGATTCCTCTCGGCATAGCCGGATGGATGTTTGCGGAGAACCTCGACGACCATGACCGTTCGGGACGGACAGCGGCCGCGAACCTGTCGGCGAATATACTGAACTCGATGGAGCGCGACGCCATACTCTTCGTGAACGGCGACAACTATACATTCCCTCTCTGGTATCTTCAGGAAGTGGAGGGCGTGAGGCGCGACGTGAAGGTAATCAACCTGGCATATATCGCGCTTCCGGAGTACGCGGCCGCCCGGATGGGCCGATGGCGCGAGTCGCTTCCGCTGCAGACCACCCTGACGCGTCAGGACATCATCTACGGAGCGCTCCGGTACACCAAGGCGGGAAGCGCCGCGGGCGACACACTCGGAGCGGTGGAGGCACTGCGGGCGTTGCGGGCTTCTGACACGCGGGAGTTTCCGGGCCAGTATGTACGGCTTCGCGTGTCGGCGGATTCGGTTATTCTATATAATCTGAGGTCGCTATCGGGCAGCGGCGCGAGCCGGACGCTCGATTTCGGGCGCCTGATGGTGTTCGACATCGTGGCCACCAACGCGGAGTCGGCGCACCCGCGCCCGCTCTACTGGCTACGCCAGATCCGCAGCGACGGCCACATCCGTCTTGCGGATGCGGCGGCTCCCTGGCTCTTCGGCAGCCGCTACGGGTTGCGGCCGGAGGCTGAGACGGACTCGCTGCTGCTTGATGCCGCTGCGCACGTTGTCGCTCCGAATGCGGATCCGGAGGCATACATGGACCGTACGCCGGCAGGGATGGTAGCCTCGCAGCGTTTCGCGCTGACGGTGGCCGCAGCGCGTCTGCTGGAGCGCGGTAATATCGATGGAGCCGAGAAACTTGTCAGGACAGCCGACACGCGCATGGGCGACGGCCCATACACCTACGCCAACTATTACCTCGCCGACACCACGGTAAACTCACGCCGGATGCTTGCCGACGTACTCGCCGCCACCGCAGACTCCCTTGAAAACCGCTACAAGAAATCCTCCACCGGATCCGACCGGAAATCCTGCGCGACTCCGGCATCCTCCCGCACGCGCCGTATTATGGCGCGTGCCGCCGAACTGCGCGCCCGGGCCGCCTGTCATCGCGCCGCCGACCGCCACAAGACCGCCGCCTGGCAGCATTACCGCCGCTCCCTCCCCACGCGTCTGCGCTCCAAAATGTCTCCCGTCGAATAGCATTTTATTAATCATAAAATTCAGGGGGGCATTTCTCATACTCTGCAGAGAAAGCAAACATCATGTTATTCCATTGCTTATCTGCTGTTTAAATAGATTGTAATAGTGCCCTCCTTTTTGTATAAGTTCGGTGTGTGTACCTGACTCGGCAATCTGTCCATCTTTCAGAAACAGAATAGTGTCTGCATGCATTATTGTGCTTAGGCGATGTGCAGCTATTATGACAGTTTTTGTCCGGCAGAACTGCATGAGATTCGACACTATTGAAGATTCCGTTGCGGCATCCAATGAAGAGGTCGCTTCATCCATCAATATGATTTCCGGATTTTTATATACAGCTCGCGCTATTAATAATCGTTGTTTTTGCCCTCCGCTTAATCCTATGCCGGTATTTCCAATCTTAGTATTTAATCCCATCGGCAGCGAATTTACAAAATCATCGAGACATGCTATTCTTAATGCCTCCACCGCCTTTTCCTTATCAGGCTTCTCATCCGTTAATGCAATATTGGACAATATGGAACCGGAATATATCATGCCTTCCTGCATTACAACGGAACAGAGTCTCAACCAGTCTTTTGTGTTTAGTGAATCATAACTGACCTTACCGAATACCGCATCCCCTTTACACGGAACATACATTCCGAGAAGAATCTTAATTAAAGTAGACTTCCCTTCTCCGCTTTCGCCGACTATTGCGGTTGTGGATTCAGGTTTGATGTCGAGAGACAGATTTCTCAAGATATAAGGAGATGAGCTTCCGGCATATCGAAACCACACATCATTTAACCGAATTGAACTGTCAACAGGAGAAACTTCAATGGCGTTCGGTATATTGTTATTATTTTCCATTACTTCCTGAACTCTCTCAATGGACATTGTTGTATCCTGAACAACGCTGAATGCATTTGATATATTTGAGAACGGCATGGTCAGTCTTCCCTCTATATAACTGATTGTCATCATTATGCCAATTGTCATTTCTCCGTTTATCACCATGGTCGCGGAAACGCCGAGAACAACGATGTCTCTTAATTGGGAAAACAGGCTTGTGCCGGCTCCCATATATATTTTAAGTTTAAGATTCTGTAATGACAGATCATTTATCTTTTGTTGAACTTTTCTCCAGATTTCAACCCTTATATTCTCCGCACCGTTAGCTCTGATTTCCGGCATACCGTTAATCAATTCATATAGATTATTCTGATTTTCTGCGGACGCTGAGAAGTAAGAATAATCAATCTCTCTTCTTTTTCTTAAGAAAAGTGAATTCCATATAATACCTGCACATGTAAATGAAACGACAATAAGGAATATCGGGAAGCTGAACCATATCATCAAAGAGGAAAATACAAGTAAAGACAGAACTGTCAGAAACATAGTCTCCGGAAATGATATGAGAAAATTCTTTATTCTGTATTGGTCGTCTGTTTTCTTTATAAGGTCGGCGCTGGATTTTCGTTCGAAAAAAGACACCGGAAGATTTATCAGTTTAACCAGATATTCTGACATCATGTTTATGCTGAGCCTTAATCCCAGCTTACTCATGACAATTTCTACAATTGTATTGGAGAGATAATTGCCGATAAAGATCATTAACTGAGCGCCAACGAGTATCCATACAAGACTGATGTCTCTATCTTGAATCCCTTTGTCTATTGTCGTTTGAAACAGGAAAGGTATCACGATATCCGCTATCAGCACAAGTAATGAAAAAAATATACTTATGGCGAAACTTTTTCTGTTTATTTTTACGGCATCTTTCAGTAATCCCAATAAACTATGCTTCGTTTTGGGTTTTGGGAACTGTGTATCTAAAAATTCAGGTCGGGGTTCAAGAAGTATGCAGATACCTGTCTCGGTGTCACCTTTCCACATCTGCAGAAAGTTTTTCCGAGACAGTTTCATTTTACCCCGAGATGGGTCTGCTACAAAAAAAGTGTCTTTTCTGACTTTATAAAGTACTATGAAGTGACTTTGATTCCAATAAAGAATCGAAGGCAAAGGCATATCATCCAACCTTTCAGGACTGACCTTAACAGTATATGAATCAAATCCGATCTCGTTAAGAGCATCAGTCAGGTCCCTGATTGAGATTCCGAGGCGGTTAGCATCGCATAGACTTCTGAGATAAGCGGGATCTATTTTTTTTCCATAATATCTCGCTATGATCCGTATGCAGGTAATGCCGCAGTCTGAATGTTCCAGCTGCTGATAAGAATGTATCCTGTGCTTCATCCTCTTCTCACAAAGCTCCGCTGTCGGAGCCTTTCTGGGCGCCTATCTCGTTTCCTCTTCTGACTTTCTTACCATAACCGATGGTCCATGCCACCTTGAGCCGGAAACTGGCATGACGCACTCCGCTTGTAAATGATTGCGAGTAACTGTCGTAATATGTCGAGGAGTAGGATGTGCGGTCTCCGTCCCAGCTCCAGTCTGCGAAGTTGGCGATGTCAAGGCTCAGCTGGACATTGCCGTTGCTCCATCCTCCGCTGAGGGAATAATACCCTTTCTGCCGGGTTTCCGTTCCGTTCTGCGACATCTGCACTGTCGGCAGCCATCCGTATGCGGTGACATAAAAATCGCCGATATACCAGTTGGCGGATATACCCATCTGGAAGCTGTTGAACGAGAACGGAAGCGCGCCCATGCGTCTGCAATATCTGTATTCGGGATTCAGGGAGATGGAAAACGTGTTCCGGAACAAAAACGACGACAGGTTGGCTCCCGCCTTGAATTCGCTGAACGTACCGTCGTTCGCAACGTATCGCAACAGAGCCGGAGAGCCGTCCGGGCTGTCATACGGCGAATACAGGGTGACGGGACTGTTGAAAAGCATGTTTCCGAGGGCATATACGGAACCTCTCAGCCATGATCCCGGAAGAAATGTGTAGTTCAGCATGATATCGGCAAAATTCGTGCCTTTAATCTCCGGATTGCCCGTGACATACATGAATTCGCTTGTCCTGAGTATCGTGTTGCTGTTGGAATTGAGGGCCGGGTTAAACGTGCCGTACCGGGCCTGAAGCATAATTCTGTTTTTGCTGTCAGGGGAAAAAGTCATGTGGGTCTGGAGATGGGGGAGGCAGTAGGTGTTCCGCACACCGCCGACCAGATTGTTTTCATATTCCAGTCCCGCGCTGGCATATACCGTCCATTTGTCTGAAAAAAAGTCGTAGCCCAATGACGACCCGAGATAATTGAGGCTGAAGTCGGACGGGGCGGCTTCGGCATATTTCACGCTGTTGTGCCTGAAACTGTATGTGCAGCCAAGGTTCAATGAATGACCCGTTCCGAATTCTTTTGTGATCCTCAGACTGATATTCGGTGAAACATTGTTTTCTGTATATGAATTGTCAAGTCTGAGATTGTCCGTCGTTGAATACAACCTATGGATATTGCCATGGAATACCTTGAGTCCGCAATTCAGATTCAGGCTGAATCCGGACGGCAGACCGGCTGTGGCGTTGGCCCTCCATATAAAATTGTGTTTCTTGCCGTTGCTGACCGAGCTGTAACCGCCGTCCGACCTGGTTCCGTCATGTACTATCGTTTGAAGTCCCGCGGCATTCAGGGCGGGCATAAAGTCGTAGGTGTATCCCGCATGTGTCTGAAACATGAATTTCGGGGTATTGTAAACAGCGCGGAATGTGACCGGGAAGGAATTGCTGAAATATTTATGGTCTGTACGCAATGTTTCCTTGGAATACTCCGATACCGAGCCTCCCTTGCCCGGAATCCTGTAGGTGTAGCCTGATACATCGCCGGCACGCTTGTTTCTTACGTTTGTCATGCCGGCATACAGGTCGTAGGTCATAGCCTTGTAGCTGAATTTGGAGTACAGATTCTCGGCATTATACAGAGAGGTTCCGTCAAATCTTTTGGTGTCAAGTTCACCCGATAATTTGGTATATCCGCCAACCTCATACTTATACAATATGAAGTTGACGACATTCAATGCCCCTCCGAATCTCGGATCATCCGATACGGTGTAAAAGTCGACTCTTTTCACATCCGTAGTCTTGAGGCCTGCCAGGTCTTCCTGACGTGCCGGCACGAAGTCGATGAATACCGAAGCGAGGTCCCCGGTGACGGTCTTGATGATTCTGTCGATGGGGTTTATATGCAGTTCCGGAATCGCCATCCTCATCAGCAGGTCGGAGGCGTCCTGCGCGGCCTTTTTCTGCCGCGATGTCGGGATATACGCGCTTTTACGGGCACTGAGCCACTGGCTCTCCCCCTCCACGACAACTTCCTTCAGCTCCTTGACATTTTGCTCTTTGTTTTCAGTTGTGGAACTGTCGTTTCTCTCCACTGCAAATATGCTTGACGGGCAGACAAGAGAAAACGCGGACATTATGATGCTTACAGCGTATATATGGAATGAATTGTTATTTGTCATAGCAAGAAAATAAATAAGGAATTTAAATATAAAATGGGATTTACGGGGTTATGCCATGTGCATGTATCGAAATCTCGTCAATATAATTTCATCAATTTTTTCTTCTGTATATCCAAAAGGACATCTGCCGTTGTGCGGGCGTTCTATTGAATTCTGTGAGCACCCGCCTCCGCATATCGGTGCGATGCGACAAGAATGACACACCGGATTTGAGAACTTATGACTGTTCCTTTGATTAACCGTCATTTTGTCCCAGTTGATTGTGCCGTCAGGACATAAGCGTCCCATTCTGTTTGTTTCATTAAAATCTCGTGCAGTACACTGATAGACATCCCCGTTATAGTTTATTGTGGCATGATGTGTCTTATCGCCATAACAGCAATTCTTGACTTTGTTAGAAATAAGAACCGAATTAACCTGATAACCATTATCGCGGTATAATTTGATATATTCTGAAATCTTATTGTTGATTTCAGACTCCATTTCTGAGTTCACGTCAATGTCAATATCCTGCCACACTCTTTGAATATCAAAGGACAACATATTCGCGACATCCGGGTTAATACCTCGTTTAAAATCCTGTAGAATATTCACAAGATCGTCCACATTAGATTTGGTGCAATTTATACGGACAAGCACGCGTATTCCGGATTGTGCAAGACTTATTATATTTGTTAAGATTGTATCGTAACTTCCTCCGGCATCATTATACCGAACAGCATTATGTCGATCACGATGTCCGTCGAGAGTAATCTGAAAGCTGCAAACGTAGTTGCTTAAAAACCTTATAGTAGCATCGTTTAAAAGGAACGCATTTGATGTGAAATGTATTTCAAAGTCCTTATTATGTCTTTTGCACACTTCATCTGCTTTCAAAATTAATGGCTTGACCGTTTCATTGAAATACATCAGTGGTTCTCCACCAAAAAAAGAAATCAATACTTTTTTGTAATTGCTATTTTTGCTTATTGATGTTGAAATCAACATTGCTATTGAGCATATTGTCTCAAGCGTCATTTTAGAGTCCACCTTATGATTTTCATAGCAGTACCAACATTTAAAATTACAATTCAAGGTAGGGTTTATTGTCAGATGAAAAAAAACGTCGTTTTCATTTGCGCGAATAATCTCATTGCGGACATTTTCTACTTCATCAACTTTATTCTCAATGATGCATCCCGATTTAATGGCATTTTCATAAAATTCCGGATCAATAGTGTCAGCACTGATAATGTTATGGCTGTCAACAATCATTTTACTGCGTAACAATATGAACATATCAGTATAAGCATTATATATCATTTGAATGCCATCGGAAAAATTAAAATAAGAATTATAAATACTTGGTTTCATTTGATGTATATTACTTATATGGCACTTGTGTGTCTATCATGAATAACGACCCCTGAACTATGATATATAATTCATGTAGGTTAAATATGGAGCAAAACTTAATCCGAATAACAATAGTATTTTGCATTGTAAGGTAAGTCACTCCATTTGTGGTAAGGAACTTCCATTACTCACAAAAACGAACTATTGTTATACTTAACCCCGACTTATGCGTTTGTAAACGCACTCTTGTATGGCAGTGCACCATACAAGAGTACGTTCTTTATTTAGCCATCACATTGGTTGTCCACGATTGGAGGACAATCCGTATTTGGCCGTTGAACGGTACCGGTGTTAAAGCATCTTCCCTGATTATCACTTAGATTACAGAAATTACCACTGTTATAGCACACAATCTTATTGGTTGCGCCACATGCATCGGCTGAATTTTCACACCTTGCGTTACCGTCATTATTGCCGCCTATAAGGCTTAATTCAGTGGAACAGATCATTGACTGCTGGTCTGCCGGAACCGAAGAGTCCAGAACGGTTTCGATAAACTTCTTGATGTCGCTTTTTTGTTTCATAATCTTGTTATTTTGTTAACTGCTGTCAAAAATATATAAAAGTTTTCATTTATGCAAGATTAAACGTGAAATTATTGCAATTTTCAAGTAACGGCAACGAATTTATTTATCCATTTCTAACCCCGAACTCGTGTTAATGAATAAGCATACCTCCAAATACTGCAATCCAAAGATAGCGCATGTTTTCTATCGGGCCTTATTCATCGAAGGATGGGGGGGAGTGGTTATGCACTGCATAGTGAAACGCATCAATTAGTATTTATTAACACAACACTGCCTAAATTTTGCAGAGCAAGGTTATAACTTTGCAGCCGACAAGCATCGGTTGCCGTCACACCATGTCCTTTCTAAAATTTATATGGGATGATGCCTACTTGAACTGCGATTAGATGATGTCCATTCCAACACTAATGCGTTTATGAAAAAGTCCGGTTCTATTTCTGAGTTTATCGAACAGCGCGACCGCGAGCTGTCGGCCGCGTTCCGCGAAATCCTGTTAACGGCTGATATGCCGCTGTCTGAAATGTTTGCAGCCGCTGCGAAGCGTCCCTGCTCGCGGTTCTGGGTCGGGGAATCACGCGCCTTCCGGGTCATCAAGGAGATGATCGGAGGGAGCACCTCGACCCAGACGGGATCGGCAATGCTCGACAAAAAGCGCGAAATGTATGGCGAGATACTACACCGCGTGGAGGAGCGGCTACGTTCCGACAGCGGATGCCGCCTGGAACAGGCGGTCCATGACGCAGTGAACTCCCCCGCACCCGAATTCTATCTCACCGAAAAGTCGGCGCGCGTGATCATCTACCGCATCCGCCGCGCCGGAAAAAAGAAAGAGTAAACGGTTATCGGCATACCACCGGACAAGCATAGTAATTTTGCACCTGTAAACCGACGGCGAAAGCAAAACGACGCCGCTATAAACAGAAACTATATGAAAACCGTAAAGACAATCACAGAAGCAATCAGGAACGCCATCGACGCCACAAGATCCACCCAGCCGGAGGATGTGGAAGAGAGTGCGGAGAAAGAAGGGAACGAAGAATCAGACCTGACAGATTCTTCCGCAGGGTCTGATGAGTCCGATGAGACAGATGAGTCCGATGAGGCTGAAACTCCGGCTGAACGGGCTGTCGCCATTGTGCCGGACGAGACCCGCGCGGACGTCAGGGCCATGCTGGCGGAGATTGCCGGCGAACTGGAGTCCGGCGAAATCAGCGAGGCCACCCTGACGCTGCTCCTCCGCGGCATAGATTACGAAAAAGATCTTGCCCACGCCGCCGAAGAGGGAGAAATCCGCGGACGCAACGAAACAATCCGCGAAGACATGCTGATGGAGGAAGAGAGCGACGGTCTGCCCCACCCCGGCACCGGCCACGGCGCGATATCCGGCCACCGCCCCGGCAATATTTTCGACCTTGCCCGCGGAGCATTCTGACCATCAGCAAGCAAACTCATTGCTTAGATCTATAAAATATTAATCCGCAATTATTAATCCACGAGGAAATCCAAATTTATCAAACCATGTCTGAAATCAAAGCGACAGCCGGCACTTCCGGCAATCCAACCCAGTATCCAGGCCAGCCGGCCACAGTATCATCGGCAGCCGAAGCCACCGGCGGCCTCGACGCCGGCAACTTTATCGAAAGCGACATAGATGACGAACTATTCAGCTTCAACTCCGACGACACGCCGCTGATGAACCTCATGCTCAAGGCAAAGCGTGTAAAGGTCAACAGCCCGGAGGTGGACCACTTCATGATCGACGAGCCCCGCAGCTTCGTGACTCTCGCCAACACCATGAACCAGACCTCTTCGATGCAGGGAGTTCTTCCGCTTCGCAGTTCCGACCAGGCCCTCCCCCGCCCCTACAGCACGCTGCTGGTGAAAGGCGTGGACGGATATTCCGCCGACGGAGTCACCAAGACGGCGGGAAAGGAGCTGATGCTCTTCGTGACCGGC
>OFGL01001244.1_pt1 | contig 15998 bp, 20 predicted proteins | sample 1521801 | NCBI WGS metagenome assembly OFGL01 (sample SAMEA3504085, study PRJEB24116) | mouse gut metagenome | biome: mouse gut; feature: mouse-associated habitat; material: faeces | place: Denmark | collected 2011 | reverse complement strand
TGGTTGGGCGAAATTCTGCCGCAGCCTATCAATGCGTATTTCATTTGCTGTTTTCTCCAAGCGTATATTGTTCTGTTTTATAATGCGTCTTATTATATTATCTTTTTATTTAATTGTCAATAATGTTGACGTGTTAAATAATATGGGCTTGTCGAATGCTTTGCGAGCAGACAGACATCTCATCAGAAACAGCAAAAACCCTGATTTTATCAGGGTTTTTGCTACTTTTATAACCAGTGCTTTTATATAATCAAAAATTATTATCGTTTTGGGTTTTGCCATCATAGCCTTTACCGAACAATGCGTCGTTAATTGCTATATTTGTTGCAATCCACGTTGTTCTTTCTTCAAGTGTCTGACCGCCGTGACCTTTTCTTATTCCGCCATGGTCATTTGCAAGGACGATTAGCCACTCTTCATTAAGCTTAACCTCGCGTTTTTTTATTTCCTGTATAATCTGATATGTAAAATTATCGCAGGTTAGTGAAGCATTTGCGTATTCTGCACATTTGGGTGAAAATTCAAACATATGCCCCATAGAATCGATTGAGTCATAAAGTCCGCAGACAATGTCATCACCCTGATTGATACGGTGAAGCACATAATCTCTTGCCGCACTGTCAAACGGTGCGGATATTGATGGGACAGCAGGTGCAAGGAAATTTGAAAATTCCTGTGATATTTTTGATGTCCTGGGGATTTTTGCATTCTTTTTTCTGTCCGTATCACAGAAATTCATTTTTATTTCAGGCTTTTTCATAACCTGTCTGACCTCGGGTGAATAGTTAACATCAAACAGCGGATTCCAGGTGAAATTAAGCGAAGAAGAAAGCCCCTTTTTTGCATATTCAAGCATAAAGGTTTCATACTGCATATTTTTTGTGTCATTATTATTTTTTATACCGTTTTTATCACCCCAGACACCTGTGAACTGTGCGGTCCATCCTGCAGAGGTGGAGGTTGTCTGCTGTGTGGGCGTGTTTGCTTCTCCGCCGCAGTATGCAAGGTAAAGACCTCCGCTTTTGCTGACTTCCTTTATGCCGCTGAACTGTGTACTGCAGCAGGGAAGGGAAGAATCAAACTCGTTCCTTCTTGTAAGCAGTGCTGCCGTCATATCTGCACGCATGCCGTCATAGCCGAGAAATAAAACCTTTCTTATTTTATTGCCATTTGAAACGGCCTTTCCATTCTTGATTTCACATTCATCCATAAAGCTATGGATATGATGATATATCTGATAAATCGGAATCGATTTCTCAAAGCTGTTGCTCCATATATCATTTTTTAAAACGGTGTCAAGATAGCTGTCTGTATTGTCAACACGCTTTAAAAATCTTTTAACTAACCGGGGTATGGTTTTACCGCTTGATAAAAACATTTTGATTTTATTTTTCATAAGAATGTCTCCTGAATAAATTTCTGTTTCTTATTTATGTGTATTTAAGCAGATTTCTATTTATCATTCATTAAAAGATATTCTTTTGTTACTTTGTTTGAGGCACTTAAGCCTTTAAGGATAAAACCATGGTCACCGTGAATTTCTACAAGCTTACAGTTGGGGTACAGTTTTTTAGCTTTTTGTGAGTACTCTATTTTTACTAAGCTGTCCTCAATTCCGTGAATGATAAGTACAGGCTTGCTGAATTTGCAGATTTGCTCATAAGGGTCAATTGATTTTGCATCAAGCACATATTTTTTGCTGAGCAGAATAAATAATCCGAAAAATTTATCCGGTATATTTTCAGGGTCAATTTTTGTTCCTATAACACAGCCTCTTCTGGCATCGTCAGGAATACAAAGTGCAGGATAGTATAAAATGAGCCTTTGAATATCGGCTTCTCTTTCTACTCCTGCCAATGCACTGACAAGTCCTCCTTGACTGCAGCCGCAAAGTGTAATGTGCTCATTATCAACAATGTCAAGTGTTTTTGCATAATCAAGCACATCAATGAGGTTTGCTGTTTCGGTAAAAATACTCATATCCGTGCTTTTTCCACAGGAGATACCGCTGCCTGAACTGCAGAAATCATACATGATCACAACGTATCCCTCGTCAATAAATGTTTTGGCATAAGGGGATGTAATCAGCATATTGCTGGCATAGCCGTGACTTATAATAACTGTTTTGGTCGGCTTTTTAACATTGCTGTTAAATATAATTCCTCTGAGCTTTTTTCCGCCGCTTATAATTGAAAAACCCTGTATTCTCATAAGTTAACCCTCTGTGCTTTTTATGTTATAATCATGTTAACATAAAATATACAGTGTGTAAAGATATAACAGCATATTGCTTATACGGACTGCTTTTGTTTTGCTATATCCTTTCTGAATAACAGCTTAAATACGGTTCTTACAAATGGCTGAATGAAAAATAACTGAGTGAAAAATGCAAAGGGGAAATTAAAGCATACAAGCTTTAACCAGTTGGCAAGGAGCGTGATTATTGAAAAATCACTGTAGTAAGGATAATAGAATACAGCAGCTAAAAGGCTCATTGCAGGGCACATTAAACCTACCGTGGCACAAATTATAGCAGTTTCAAATATTACAGGATTCGTTGTTCGGGGATCAAAAACCTTGCTTGCTAATTTGAATGAAGCAGGGCTGCCCATCACACATTCCAGTAAGTAGGCAAAGAAGAATTCGATAAGAATAACAGCCCATATCGGCAGCATCTTACCAAACATATATATTCCGCCCTGTGTATGGATTGCATGCAAAACACTGTCAGCATCTGTAATCTCCATTAATGTGCTTCCGTTTACCACATATAAGCTGTAAAATACGTATGCGTGAACGGTTATGATTACAGTTATAAGGGCAAAAATCATTCTTTGAATTTGGTTTCTCGGCATAATAAATTCCTCCGTTTTGACATAAAAAACAAGCAATGACAGCATTATAAATCCGTACTACATAATTCCGTAATCAGATTTACATGCTAAGCATTACTTGTGTCATTTATGTCTATTCATTTTTTATTTGTTGCCTATGAATTATATCAGATTTTTCAGGAAAAAGTCAAGGCGATTTTATTGGTTATTTGATTTGAGAAATATATTCGCCGGGAGTTATATTATATTCCTTTTTAAACGATGAGGTGAAGTGCGATTGTGAGCAGAACCCCAGGGAAGAACAGATTTTTTTACTGTCAGCACCCTCCCACAGCAAGGTTTTTGCAAGCTCAAGCTTCTGCTTTAATATGTAATTGCTCAGACTGTCACCGATTTCTTTTTTGAACAGATGTGACAGATAATCTGCTGAAATTCCGCAGTGCTGACTTATTTCTTTGACCGTTATTTTTTTAGTTATGTTTTTGTTAATGTAGGCTATTGATTTTCTGATGTGAGGTGATTGGATAATTTTATCTTTGCTTTTCTTAACCATTTCGGTTAGCTCCATTATTTTGCCTGCCAGCAGTATTATAATATCCCCAACAGCTTGCAGTTCATCAACATTTCTTATGAATTCATCGGAAAAGCTGTATGATGTAAGCTCGTTCAGACCTCCCTGTATTGCATAACGTGTTGCAAGTGCCATGGTGCTTATGGCAATGTATTTGAACTGCATCAGGTTGTTATCTGACATTTCACCTACAAATATTCCGTTTTTTAGAAACGGCTGAACCTGTTCCAGCAGCTTGTCCGAATTCCCTTCCTTAATGCAGGAAAAAAGCCTTATTTCATCACGGTATGAGGTATGTATAAGTCCACGCTCCGATTGTTCATAAATTGATTTGTCAATTTCCTTAGGAATCGTGTTAATACTGAGTAATTCATCATAATTCATATTTGTCACCTCAATGATAACATATAATTTTTTTGGCATTTTGTCAATCATCAAGATAATCCAATCAGGGAAATATAATAAAATCTAAGAATTATGCTATAGTAAAGAAAAAATAATTCTGACAGTCTTAATAAGTATCTTTTACTCAGTTTGATTTAATATATGGCTTGATTATTTAGTTGAACAATGCTATATTTATTATAAATTAATTTGGAGGAGAATCCTAATGTTACTCTGCATTGCAAAAGCTCCGTGCAAAGTCTAAGGGACGAGGTTGCATGGAGAAATAAATATTCATTTCGTCCGAACGGACTTTGCATTCTATTTAAATGATTTTTAAATTAAGGAGCAAAGTCAAATGAATTTAATAAAAACTACTTTTAAAGAATTAAAATATTTTTTGATTCTCTGGTCAACGCAAGCGTTATCACAGTTAGGCAGTTCAATGACAAACTATGCACTTATAGTCTGGTCATATACAGCTAAGGGTTCTGCACTTACAACGGCGTTATTATCTGTTTGCTCATATGCACCGTATGTTATTATGAGTGTTTTTGCAGGCTCGCTAAGTGATAAATGGAATAAAAAAATCACAATGCTTGTCAGTGATACTTTTGCTGCATTATGTACAATTTCAATTTTTGTTTTGCTGAAAACGGACAGACTTGAAATTTGGCATCTGTATTGTTTAAATGCGTTGAATGGATTGATGAATACAGTTCAGCAGCCGGCATCAGATGTTGCAATCACACTTTTAACTCCTAAAAAACATTATCAAAAGGTCAGCGGCTTGCGTTCATTTTCAAATGCACTGATAAGTATTCTTACACCGATTATTGCAACGGCTGTTCTGTCTTTTACAAATCTGCAGACAATTATTTATATTGACCTGCTTACTTTTGTAATTGCTTTCATATCGTTAACCTTTTTTGTTAAAATACCTGAATACAAAGCTGATAAAAATACAGATTCGTTTTTAACCTTAACAAAAAGCGGACTTACTTATTTGAAGCAGAACAGAGGTATTTTAGATTTAATACTCTTTTTAGCCTGTATAAATCTTATTGCATCAATATATAACGCGGCTTTTCCTGCAATGATATTGTCAAAGGAAAATGGCGGTGAAATTGCACTGGGAACAGTAAATGCATTTATAGGTGTTGCTACACTCATAGGCAGTATTGTTGCTTCTTTAATGCCAATGCCAAAAAGCAGAGTAAAAGTTATTTGTAATACATTACTTATATCAATGAGTACGGAAAACTTTTTCCTTGCCTTTGGAAAAACTTTGCCGTTATGGTGTATCGGCGGAATATTAGGCTGGCTATGCATACCTATTATGAGTGCTAATATGGATGTTTTATTTCGTGAGCGTATTCCTATTTCAATGCAGGGCAGAGTTTATGCGGCAAGAAATACATTTCAGTTTTTCACAATTCCGATTGGCTATATCTTAGGTGGATATCTTGTTGATAAGGTGTTCGAGCCCTTTATGGCAAAAAACAATAATGCTACACTGTCAGTATTATTCGGAACAGGCAAGGGCTCAGGCACAGCATTTCTGTTCTTGTTTTTAGCGTTTGCAGGAATAGCAATTTGTCTTGTGTTCAGAAAGGATAAAAATATCTGGAAGCTTGAGTGATGGAAAAAGCAGCCGAGAAATCGGCTGCTTTTTTATACGTTATTTTAATACTATATTATTAATCATAAATATTTTTAAATAATCAAATCAAATGCTTTTTTTCAATCAGCCAATCTATAATTATTTTTGCACGGCTTTCAAGATTCGGCAGTTCGGTTTTTGCAAAATATCTAAGTTCAAAGCTTTCTCCATCTGTAATTCTTAAATCACCTGTTACTCCGTTTGCCATATAAAGAACAGCAACCGAATAAAGCTCATCTTCATTCGGATATTTAAAATAAAAATCTTTACCGGAAAACACATTCAGTAGTGTATAGCTCATCGCTTCTAAATTTGTTTCTTCCTTTAATTCTCTGGCAGCGGTTTCTTCAAGTGTTTCTCCAAGCTCTAAAGCACCTCCGGGGATTCCCCATGTATTGGTATCACTGCGCAGATTTAAAAGTATTTTGTTATCTTTTAAAACAACAACCGTTGCACCTGCCGAAAGCATAGGCGAATGACCTATAAATTTTCTTATGTCTTTTATGTAGCTCATATTTATTACCTGTATATATATTCCTTTCCTGCGATGATATCAGCAAGAATATCTCTGTGCTGTTTGCAGAATAGGGGAGGAATGTCATCTAAAGCGAAATATTTTAGCGCTGCTGTTTCGCTATTATTATTAATAAGCTTACCGCCTTCGATTTTGTTCCTTATCTTTTTTATATACTCCTCCATTGTTGCTCCTTTTTAATAATATAAAATGTGATAAAAAAGCGTTCCGCATAAACGGAACGCTTTGAAAATAATTATCTCTTTGAGAACTGTGGAGCTCTACGAGCTTTCTTAAGACCCGGTTTCTTTCTTTCCTTCATACGTGGGTCACGAGTGAGGAAGCCTGCCTTCTTAAGAGCAGGGCGGAGAGCCTCGTCATACTGAAGAAGAGCTCTTGCGATACCGTGGCGGATAGCACCTGCCTGACCTGTAACGCCGCCGCCGTTTACACGGCAAACGATGTCGAACTTCTCAGTTGTTTCTGTAAGAGCGAGAGGCTGACGAACGATGAGCTTGAGTGTTTCAAGACCGAAGTAATCGTCAATATCTCTGTCATTGATTGTGATTTTGCCGGTACCTGCATATACACGTACACGAGCTACAGATTCTTTTCTTCTACCTGTTCCGTAGAAATAAGGATTTGTTTCGTACATTATTCAGATACCTCCTTACATTTCCCAAGCCTGTGGCTGCTGAGCCTCATGCTTGTGTTCTGCACCCTTATAGATATGACATCTTGTGAGCTGCTTTCTGCCCTGTGTTGTGTCAGGGATCATACCCTTAACAGCGAGCTTCATAGCAAAGTCACTCTTTTCGTTCATAAGAGTACCATACTTAACTTCTTTAAGATTACCGATGTAACCTGTGTGGTGCTGATAGAGCTTCTTATTAAGCTTGTCACCTGTAAGAACAGCCTTATCAGTGTTGATGATAATAACAAAGTCACCGCAATCAACATTTGGTGTGAAGATTGGCTTATGCTTGCCTCTTAAGAGAACAGCGGCTTCAGCAGCTACTCTGCCAAGTGGCTTGTCAGCAGCATCAATTACATACCAGTTGCGGGTGATTTCGTCAGCTTTTGGCATAAATGTTGACATAATCATTTCCTCCATTGATATATTTGGATATAAAATCCTTTTCCTTTTTCTTTTGCCTACATATAATAGCACAAGGGGATTTATAAGTCAACAACATTTTTATAAAAATAGTGATTATCTCTTGAAATCTCTTAAATACTCACTTTTACGCATACAAATCTGAATTATTATTTACGAAAAGGAGGCGGAATAATGGACGGATGCTCGCTTAATTTATCAATTTCAGCACTTGCCTGTGCGCTTGCCCAAGGTAAAAGCAATGAGGAGATAAGTCTGCTGGCTGTTTTCTTTACGCAGCTTGGTGATTCTCTTGAAACAATATCGGCAGCAAATGAAATATGCTGCAATAATAATGGTAATAATATAAATACTGCTTGAAATCCTACTAAAGCAGTAGTATAATAATCCTATATTTTTTAGGAGATTAAGTATTATGAAAATAAGTGATATATTAAAAAACAACAAAGTAACGGTTTCATTTGAGGTTTTCCCGCCGAAGGAATGGGCAAAAATTGAGGATACTAAAAAGGTTATAGAAGAAATGGTTAAGGACAAGCCTGCATGGATGAGTGTTACCTACGGTGCAGCAGGTACTACAAGCGGCTTTACTACAGAGATAGCGAATGCTATAAAAAAAGACGGTGTAACACCGCTTTCACATTTAACCTGTATTAATTCCACAAGGGATAAGGTGAACAGTGTCCTTGATGAGCTTAAAGCAAATGGTGTTGAAAATATTCTTGCTCTGCGTGGTGATAAGCCAAAGGACTTTATACCTGCTGAAAAGCCTGACTATCATTACGCATATGAGCTTATTAATGATATTAAGGCTAAGGGCGGTTTCTGCATTGGCGGTGCTTGTTATCCTGAAATTCATCCTGATTCACCCAATAGAGTTGAGGATATTGCAAGACTTAAGGAAAAGGTTGACTGCGGTCTTGATTTTATAACAACACAGATGTTTTTTGATAATGATGCTTTTTATAATTTCAGAGAGATGTGTGCAATTAAGGAAATCAATGTGCCGATTGTTGCAGGAATTATGCCGATAACAAATGCAAAGCAGATTAAAAGATCTGTTGAGCTTTCAAATTGCTCTGTTCCTAAAAAGTTTGAAAAGATTATGGAACGCTTTGGTGAAAATCCTGAGGTTATGAAACAGGCGGGTATCATTTATGCCACAGAGCAGATTATTGATTTAATGGCTAATGGTGTCAATAATGTTCATATTTATACTATGAACAAGCCTGATGTGGCACACAAGATTATGGAAGGACTGTCAGCAATAATAAATGAATAGGGCAGAAATTTTAAGATATTTAAGAACATCATCAAAAACAGATGATGAAAGGCTGCTTGCTTTGATTGATAGCTGCTGCGATGAGGTTAACAGGTGTGTTAATCCTAAAACGCTGCACAGGATTTTTGATTGTGCTGCAGATGAAAGCAGTGTGAAAATAGGCGGTTATGTTTTCAGCAGTAAAAGGCTTGCCGACAATTTAAAGGGCTGCAGCAGAGTGTGTGTGTTCGGTGCAACTTTGGGTACTGAATGTGACAGGCTGCTTAGGACCTACAGCAGTACCGATATAACCAAAACAGCAGTTTTACAGGCTTGTCTTGCCTCAAAAATTGAGGAGGTCTGTGACAGCCTTGAGGATAAGCTGAGAGCGGAGGGGTTAACACTTAGACAGCGTTATTCACCCGGTTATTTTGATTTGGATATAAGTGAAAATAAAAAAATTTTTGAATTAATAGATTTAACTAAAAGAATAGGACTTGCTATCACAGACACATGCCAGATGGTGCCAACAAAGTCCGTGACTGCATTTATAGGTATTGAAAATGATTAGATTTTTTGACGGCGGAATGGGCAGTATGCTCAATCTCAGGGCAGGGGAGCTGCCTGAAAAACTGAATATAGCAGAGCCGGAAAGGGTTTTTGCAGTTCATAAAGGCTATGCCGAGGCAGGTGCTGAATATATCACTGCCAACACCTTTGGTGCCAATTCACTGAAATATGACAATGTGGCAGAGCTTGTCAAGGCAGGTGTTGCACTTGCTAAAAAGGCAGGCAAAAAGGTTGCACTTGACATAGGTCCTACAGGCAAGCTGTTAAAGCCTATGGGTGACCTTGATTTTGAAAGAGCAGTTGAGCTTTTCAGCGAGGTAGTAATTGCAGGTAAGGATGACAGTGATATTATAATCATTGAAACAATGAGTGACTCCTATGAGCTAAAAGCGGCTGTTCTGGCTGCAAAAGAAAACAGTGATTTGCCTGTTATTACATCCATGATTTTTGACGAAAAAGGCAGACTGCTCACAGGCGGTGATGTTAAATCTGCTGCTGCGATGGTTGAGGGACTGGGCGTTGATGTTATAGGCATTAACTGCGGTCTTGGTCCGAAGCAGATGGTTGAGCTTGTTAAGGAGCTCAGGGCTTGTACCTCACTTCCTATTCTTGTTATGCCCAACGCAGGACTTCCGGAGTCTGTTGACGGCAAAACTGTTTATAATGTATCACCTGAAGAATTTGCTCAGGATATGGAGGAAATTGCCAAAGTAGGCGTATCCTATCTCGGCGGCTGCTGCGGAACAACTCCTGCTCATATAAATGCTATGATTGAGCGTTGTAAAAATATTGATGACAGCATTCCCGAAAAGAAAAATGACACTGTTGTTTCATCCTATTCCACAGCGGTTACTATCGGTGATAAGCCTGTTGTTATTGGTGAAAGAATTAATCCTACAGGCAAAAAGCTTTTCAAAGAAGCACTCAGAAATAACGATATTGATTATGTCATTAAAGAAGGACTTGCACAGAAGGATAAGGGTGCACATATCCTTGATGTTAATGTTGGATTACCTGAAATTGATGAGGTTAAGTGGCTTAAGGATGCTGTATATAATCTTCAGAGTGTACTTTCGCTGCCTTTGCAGCTTGACAGCTCCGACCCATTGGCACTTGAGGCTGCAATGCGTATTTATAATGGTAAGCCTATGGTTAACTCGGTTAACGGCAAGGCTTCCTCAATGAGGGAGGTATTCCCTCTTATAAAAAAATACGGTGGTGTTGTTGTATGCCTTTGTCTTGATGAAAACGGTATTCCGGCTACCGCAGAGGGCAGAATTGCAATAGCTGAAAAAATAATCAAGACTGCAGCCGAATATGGTGTCGACAAAAAGGATTTGGTTGTGGATGCCCTTGTTATGACTATTTCAACGGACAAGAATAATGCAATCGAAACCTTAAAGGCTGTTAACTATATCAGAAATGAGCTTGGTGTAGCTACTGTTTTAGGTGTGTCAAACATCAGCTTTGGTCTGCCGAATCGAGAGGCAGTTAATACAGCATTTTATACTCTTGCTCTTGAAAACGGACTATCAGCGGGTATTATCAATCCGCTCAGTGATTCCATGATGAATGCATATTATTCATTTAATGCACTCAGAGGCTTTGATGATAACTGTGCAGAGTATATTGAAAATGCTGCCGAAACACAGCTTGCTCCTGTCAGCAGCGGGTCATTTGATTTAAAAACTGCAATTATCAAGGGTATGAAAAGCGAAGCAGGGGACTGTGCAAAAGAGCTTTTAAAAAATACTGCTCCCCTTGACGTTATTAACGACTATATTATCCCCGCACTTGACGTTGTCGGCGATGGCTTTGAAAAAAATAAAATATTCCTGCCGCAGCTTCTTATGAGTGCTGATTCTGCAAAGGCTGCATTTGATGAAATAAAGATGCACCTGACTCTTGCAGGTGAAAAACAGGAAAGTGAAAATAAAATTGTTATTGCAACTGTTGAGGGGGATATTCACGATATAGGTAAAAATATTGTTAAGGTGCTTTTGTCAAACTACGGGTTTGATGTTATTGATCTTGGCAAGGATGTTAAGTGTGAAAAGGTGCTTGAAGAAACAATTCAGCATAATTGCAAGCTTGTGTGCCTTTCTGCATTGATGACAACAACTGTTCCTAATATGGAAAAAACAATTAAGCTTGTTCACGAAAATACAGATGCGAAGGTATTGGTTGGCGGTGCGGTTCTCACAAAATCATATGCAAAAATGATTCATGCCGATTATTATGCCAAGGATGCTATGGAAAGTGTCCGAATTGCCAAGGCCTATTTCGGAGGTGACGAGCAATGATGATTTCAACCAAGGGCAGATATGCTCTTATGATTATGACTTACATTGCAGAACATCAGGATGAAAGTGTAGTTTCGCTGAAGGATATAGCAGAGCATAAAAATATGGGTATCAAATACCTTGAAATTATTGTTTCTTCATTGAATAAGGCAGGCTTGTTGGAGAGCACCCGTGGTAAAAACGGCGGTTACCGACTGAACAGGGAGCCTGAGGATTATTCGTTGTTTGAAATTTTAAAGGTTGCCGAGGGCAGTCTTGTACCTGTTAACTGTGTTGAGGAGGGCTTTTGCGATAATGCACCAAATTGTAAAACAAACAAAATGTGGTGCGAGCTTGATCAATTAATCAGTGATTTTCTTTCAAAAAAAACCTTAGCGGATATAGTATAATCATAACCACCCGTTTGATGGGTGGTTATGATTATCAATATATTTTATTTAACGTTTTTATGACTTCGTCAAGATGATGAATTTCATAGTCAGGTCTGATGCTGCTTGTGTTTTTATCATAGTGCGGATTAAACCACACTGTTTTAATCCCTGCATTGATACCGCCCTTGATGTCGCTTGACAGGCTGTCACCGATGATGATTGCATTATCTTTCGTGAAATTCGGTATTCTGTCAAAGCAATAATTGAAAAATTTAATGCTCGGCTTTTCGTGACCGACTACCTCTGAAATGAAAATATCCTTAAAGCAGTGTGAAATCCCTGCACCCGAAAGTCTGCCGTCCTGCACCTTTTTTGCACCGTTTGATACAAGGTAAAGGTCATAATCATTATAAATGCTCTCAAGCATATTCACTGCACCGTCAATGAAAAAGTGACCTGCCGCAAGATTTTCCTCATATATGGATGTGGCAAGCTGGGGTGATGTGTTAATGTTCAGCTCATCAAAAAGAAGTTTGTATCTGTTAACCTTAACCTCCTCACGGCTGATTTCACCAAGTTCCAGTCTTTTCCACTGTGAAATGTTATATTTGCTGTATTGGTTTATTATGTAATCATTCGGTTCAATTCCAAGCTTAACAAGCGTTTTGGTTAATGCAGTACGCTCACTCTTTTTAAAGTCAAATATTGTATCATCAAGGTCAAATAAAACTGTTTTAATCATAAAGCCTCCATAAAAAATAAATCCGTTGGTATTTATTATAACAAATACCGACGGATTTTTCTATATTATACTGAATTTAGTTCTTGTGTATACAGCCTGCCTGACAGTGACTGCAGTCACCGCCGCAGGTGCCTTTGCCTGCCTTTTTATCCTTGATGATGTTTTTAATAATAAGTGCAACTATTAAAACTAAAATCAGCACAACAACGATTGTACCAATATGTGCTTTTAATAAAGTTAACATCTGAAACTCCTCGTTTATTTTTTAACCTTAGCCTTTGTTTTTACAGTAAGCTTGTTTTCGTCATACTTGTTCTTTCTTACAAGCATATAGATAATTCCTACAAGTGCAATGACTGCTGCTATCAGACCGATAACATTTACATCACCTGCGAACAGACAGCCTAACTGGAATACGATAAGAGAAACAAGATAAGCAAATCCGCACTGATATGCAATTGCGAATAATGTCCATTTGCCGTTGTTCATCTCTCTTTTAATTGCACCGATTGCTGCGAAGCAAGGCGCACAAAGCAGGTTAAAGATAAGGAATGAATATGCTGCAAGGGCAGGGTGACCGCCTGAAAGCTCTGAAAGATTCTGAGAGAATGCCGCCCAGATTTCGTCACCGTTTTCAGAAAGCTCACCGGCATATTGATAAAGAATACCAAAGGAGCTGACAACATTTTCTTTTGCAATAAGACCTGTAACAGTAGCAACTGCTGTTCTCCATCCGCCCCAGCCCAGTGGTATGAACAACCAGGCAAAAGCCTTACCGATGTAAGCGAGAATAGATGTATCCATATCGTCAGTCATATGCAGACCGCCTTCAAATGTGAATGCCTGTAAGAACCAGATAACGATTGTGGAAAGTGCAATAACGGTTCCTGCTTTTTTGATGAATGACCAGCCACGCTCCCACATTGAACGCAGCACTGAGCTTGCTGTCGGCATATGATAAGCAGGCAGCTCCATAACAAATGGTGATGGCTCGCCTGAGAATATTTTAGTCTTTTTAAGAATTATTCCCGAAACAACTACTGCCGCAACACCGATGAAATAAGCAGATGTTGCTACAAGTCCTGATTCACCGAAGCAGGCACCGGCAATCAGTCCGATGATTGGCATTTTTGCACTGCAGGGAATAAAAGTGGTTGTCATGATTGTCATACGACGGTCACGTTCATTTTCTATGGTTCGTGATGCCATAATTCCCGGAACGCCGCAGCCTGTACCGATAAGCATAGGAATAAATGATTTTCCTGATAATCCGAAATTGCGGAAGATTTTGTCCATAACAAATGCAACACGGCTCATATAACCGCATCCCTCAAGGAATGCAAGGAAAATGAACAGGACAAATATCTGTGGAACAAAGCCTAAAACAGCACCAACACCTGCAATAATACCGTCAATAATCAATGAATACAGCCAGTCGGCACATCCGATTGATGTGAGCAGCTTGTCAAAGAGAGTAGGAATCCATCCTCCGTCGTCAACAGAACCGAATACCACGTCATTTACCCAGTCAGTAGCCATACCACCGACTGTTGACATGGATATATAGTAAACAAGGAACATTACAAGTGCAAATATCGGAAGTCCAAGCCATCTGTTGGTAACGACTTTATCTATTTTATCTGACATTGAAAGCTTGCCTTCATTTGCTTTCTTATATGATTTCTTTATTACAGATTCAATATAGACATATCTTTCGTTAATAATAATGCTTTCAGCATCGTCATCAAGCTCTTCCTCAGCAGCTTTAATATCACCGCTTATATGCTCTAAAATCACAGGATCGAGATTGATTTGTTCGAGTACTTTCGGATCACCCTCAAAAATTTTGACTGCATACCAACGTTGCTGTGCAGCAGGCATATCGTGAACTGCCGCCTCCTCAATGTGTGCCAGTGCGTGTTCAACAACACCGCTGAAGCAGTGGCGAGGTATGGTTGCAGGCTGACTTGCTGCATCAATAGCGGCATTGATTGCATCAGCAATACCTGTGCCTTTTAATGCAGAAATTTCAACAACCTTGCATCTGAGCTGGTGTGACAATTCGTCAATACGGATTTTATCGCCGCTTTTTTCAACAATATCCATCATATTGATTGCCACTACAACAGGTATGCCAAGCTCAATAAGCTGTGTTGTCAGATAAAGGTTTCTTTCAATATTTGTTCCGTCAACGATGTTCAGAATAGCGTTCGGTTTTTCCTCAACCAAATAATCTCTTGCCACAATTTCCTCAATTGTGTATGGTGACAGTGAATAAATACCCGGAAGGTCAGTAACAATTACATCATTACGCTTTTTCAGCTTGCCCTCTTTTTTTTCAACAGTAACACCGGGCCAGTTACCAACATATTGGCTTGAACCTGTCAGTGCATTGAACAGGGTTGTTTTACCGCAGTTGGGATTGCCCGCAAGTGCAATTTTAATTCCCATTTGTATGTATTTCCTTTCAAATTTATAAATTAGTGACGACTAACTCTTAAATAAAAATTTAAGGGAATAGCTCCCTTAATTTTTATTCAACCTCAATTAATTCGGCATCTGCCTTACGAAGTGATAATTCGTAGTTGCGAACAGTGATTTCAACAGGATCACCAAGAGGAGCAACCTTTCTGACATAGATTTCAACACCCTTTGTGATACCCATATCCATAATTCTGCGCTTTAATGCACCTTCGCCATTAATGCGTTTAACCTTACAGCTTGCACCAACTTTAACTTCTTTAAGAGTCATAACATTATCCTTCCTATGTGTTATTGATTATACAAATATTTTCATTGCCATAGCTTCGCCGATGGCAACCCTCGCACCTTTGACATTGACGATTAAATTGCCTGCGAGTGATGAAACAATTGTTATTGCTCCACCAACAACAAATCCAAGGTCTGCAAGGTGAGCCTTAACCTCGGCATTGCCACCGATTTTTTTATTATCATTTCTTTATTCAAATCTGCAAATGTCAGCGGCATCATAATATCACTCCTTTAGTCATTGGTACAGTTAGCTTTTTCTAACCACGTATATGTTAGCACTAACTAACTGTTTTGTCAATACCGGATTTGAAAATATTTTTTCATTTATTTATATTATTCCGATTGCTTGAAAATTACTTCTATATATGTTATACTGAAAAAACTAAAATGAGGTGTAATTGTATGAAGATTCACGAGAGTGCTGAAAATTATCTTGAAACAATATTGATGATTAAAAATAAAAAAGGTTCTGTCCGTTCAATTGATATTGCCAATGAACTGGATTTTTCAAAGCCCAGTGTCAGCGTTGCAATGAAGAATTTAAGGGAAAACGGCTTTATTGATGTTGATTCAAACGGCTATATTACTCTTCTTGATAAAGGGCAGGAAATTGCAGAAAAAATAACGAAATAAGTCGCCAGCAAACACCAAATAATATTGGCGAAAATATACATTCTGGCGACTTATGAAGGGGCATGGCAGAACTGTTACAAATAAAAATAAGGATCATAATTCAAAAAGACCTCTTGCATGAGAGGTCTTTTTATGATAAACTAATATCGTTGTGGCTGCATTCGTGCAGTTCAAAATATTACAGTATTCACGCTTGAGGATTTACGGTCCATGCCACAAACGCTTGGGAATAGAATTCTATGGTAGTCCGTAAAAATGATGCA
>OFGL01001225.1_pt1 | contig 16219 bp, 10 predicted proteins | sample 1521801 | NCBI WGS metagenome assembly OFGL01 (sample SAMEA3504085, study PRJEB24116) | mouse gut metagenome | biome: mouse gut; feature: mouse-associated habitat; material: faeces | place: Denmark | collected 2011 | reverse complement strand
GGTATCAGAAGCGCTTAAACTGTATGACACCGATAGAATATAGAAACTATTTGAAGGAGGCTGCATAAAAACTCTGCCAGTCCTTTTTTGTGACTGGCAGGCTAAAATTTTTATTTTTTTAATTGTCTACTTGACAGGGAGCGGTTCAGCTTATGATACGTTAAGCGGCTTATACAAAACAGAATTTGCGGCGCTTGTTAAAGTCTGCGTACCGGAAAAAAAGCATGAAGAATTTTACTATGCCCTTGATCAGATGAATCAATTCCAAATGACTGCCGGCTGGTACAGAAGAAGCCTGCGGTCTGGCAGTTACGTCCCGTTTGCAGATCAAAGCATAAAAATCTTACGAGCTTACTCCCGATTAGAGTTTTATCAGGCGTCTTTAGCTGACGTTTTAACCGGAAACCTTTCGCCGGAGCTTTATGACCATGCGAGAAACGAATACTTTTCGTATGCGCAGATCTTAGCGGCTCAGATTGACAGAGGAGATCAGGCTGTCATTTCGGCTGTTACAGAGATTCTTTTGGGGGAAGGGAATACCCTTATGATTAGCCATGAGCTAATCCGTGGAATCGTGATGTGCAAAAATGAAGAACTTTACTGCATCCTAGGCAAATTCCTTTTAGCCGCAAGGCTTCAGGAAGGGGCCAGACAGGCAATTTGTGAAACAATGGACGCCGGACGTCTGGAAGCGTTTTTGCATTTGTTTTCCATAATTGAGGAGCATGGGCTGATCCGCTATTCCTCCGTCAAACGCGCAGTCGCTACATGGATAGGGATATTTAGCCAATCCGGTCCGGAGCGGGTTTCTGAAAAACTGCTCCATCTTATGGGGCGCTGCCTTCGGGAAAAAGAGTTTTGCAAGGAACAGCTTGCATTAAATGATTCCATTGCGGTTAGCTGCGCGCTTTGGGCAATCGGTTTTTATGATGCGAATCAGGCAGTCTTGGCAGTGAAAAAACTGATTGCGGAAGGCTCAAGGCATCAGAAAATGACAGCATCGTATTTTCTTAATTCCCTTCAAGACGAAAAACAGAAGATGCAGGCTTCAAAAGACGTGATTTTACGGCATTCCGATGATTTAGGGCTTGTATCATGTTTTCTGCCGCATTTTCTTTCAGAAGTCAATACACATTTCTACCGTTTGATTCAACAAGAGGACGATTCTTATTCCCGTATTAGCAAAAAAGTAAAACAGCCTGCAAAAATGCCCCCTGAAACCCTGTTTTCCGATCGGGCGCAGGCAAAGGAATGCTACCGTATTCTAAAAGAGCTTTTGCCGCAAATCCCAAAAAAAGGGCTTTTGATTTCGCCCTGCATTTTCCCGTGGCATGAAGTGGAGTTGACGCAATCTGCGGTTGCATCACGTCTGTGCCTGATTGCGCATATGCTTTCGGAACAGCCCTATATAGACGATGCGGCAAAGCTGGTTAAAGTGGTCGGGCAGGGAGAAGGGCGCTCTTATTACAGCTTGTCACGGGCGGCAGTTGCAAGTGTGTTATTGTACCGCCCCAAAACGGAGATTTGCAAAGATGTGTTGTTTGAGCTTTTGCATAATGCCGAGGAATCGACGAATGAGCAGGCGTATTATCTCGTGGACGATATGGAACTTTCCGAAGAAGATTTCATAAAAATTGAAAAAAATCTAAAATATAAAAAAGGACGGAGCAAAGCGCTTTCCCTGTTAAAAAAACAAGACGGCCTGCATATTGCGCAAAGCATAAAAAGACTTCTTTTGGAAAAATCCGAAGAATGCCATATGGGCGCGCTTGATCTTGCCCTGCAATTAAAAAAAGAGGACAAAAAACAGTTTGATGAAGTAAGGCCTCATTTAGCGGCCCTAAAAAACCCGACCGGAAAAGAACGGGTTCTGTTAGAAGAATTGTCAGGGGAGCAAAGCGTGGCGCAAGAAATTTTAAATACGGAAGGCTATGGGCTCTATGACATAAAAAAAGAATGGGTTCTGCCGCCTATTGCGGCAGATGGCGCAAAGGCTTCAGAATTATTTGTTTATGGGGAAGACACATACCTTTGTTACTGCAAAAAATTAGATCAGATCATACGGGAGAACCGAGAGCTTTCTTATTCGGCGAAGTGGGAAGGCGATGTATTATTAGGGAATGAGTTAAAAAAAATCCGTTATTCCCAAGAGGAAGATGAGTTAGAACCCTTAGACGAATATCCATTTCGAAAGCTCTGGGAGGAGTTTTACGAAAAGGAGAAGTTATCGCCGCAGCTTCTTTTAGAACTAGGGCTTTACCGTAAGTGTTGTATGATGCGCAGCTATGTCGAACAAAACATTCCGCTTTATAAGCAGGTGTTTGGACAAAATCTTCCGTTCGGGAGCCTGTCGTGTGAACTGGAATATGCGTCCCAAGTCTGGACGGTTTTTCGGCTATTGGAGAGCCAGTATACGCCAAAATCTTTAAAAGCCGCGTTTGCCCTTTGCGGCGCGTCAAAGTATTTATCCGTTTTAGATACGTCAAACGATATATTTACCGTGGAAGAAAAACGCTGGGACGGCAGTTTTTTCCGGTATACGGAACATACAGCGGGGCTTCCCGTTTTTCAAGAGATCTTAGATTGGCTGTCTTACGTTGAGCCAGAAGACTGGGGAAGCGCGTTTTCCATAAAATTTAAGATTGAACAGCATTATTCGAAGCAAAAGGACAGGGAAATCAGCAGGTATACTTATGGCAATTATCCGGAACATTATGTCGGGTTTTTCGAATATGTGAAGTGTTACGTCAAAGGCATCTGGGATAAAGATCTGTTTTATAAAGCAGTGTTTACCTTCTGGAATCTTGGGACGCTTCTTTTGCCGGTCAGCGCAGTGGAGCAAAAAGGGGCGCTCTCTTTGCGCAGAGCTTACGCGCAAGGGCTGAATCTCTTTTTCGGGCATAATGTGATCCGCCCTGTAAACGGAAAATACTGTTTTGAGACGATGGGGGATATGCCGGAAATGGCATTTGCGCATGAGCTTTATCAGGAATTAGTTCCATTGATTCTAAGCGTGGAATTAAAACGCGGGGAGCAGTCAACGCCGTTTTCAGATGAGATTGGAAACATTAAGGTGGTTTATGGCGTAGACTATATGATACAGATATTAACGGCATTGGGCAAAGACCCGTTACAGCGGGGATTTAGTTATTATTCGAATGACAGCGACCGCAGGGCAGTCTTAAGCCATTTGTTAAAAGTCAGTATGCCAAAGCCAGACGAAACGGCGGCGGATCTAAAGAGAGCGTTAAAAGGCTCCGACATTACAAAGAAACGTTTGGCTGAGCTTGCCATGTATGCGGATCAGTGGATACCACTGATTCAAGAGTATTTAAAAATCAAGGGCTTTGCAAGCGCCTGTTACTATTTTATGGCGCATACAAGCGAAGGCTTTACAGACGAGCTGATTTCCATTCTTGCAAAGTATACGCCGCTTTCACCGGAGGAATTAGCGGACGGCGCCTTTGACATACACTGGTTTAAAGAAGCGTACAAAAGCGTCGGTGAAAAGAATTTTAAACTGCTTTATGACGCCGCAAAGTATTCTTCTTCAGGGACCGCCCATGGAAGGGCGCGTAAATATGCCGATGCCGCCCTTGGGAACGTGGAGTTTGATACGGTGATAAAGGAGATTGAATCAAAACGCAACAAAGACTGGCTGAGGGCGGTCGGGCTATTCCCGCTTCCGTCCGCTAAAAAGAAAAAAGAAGAAGAATTGCTGCGCCGTTACCAGTTTATCCAGAAGTTTAAAAAAGAAAGCAGGCAGTTTGGCGCGCAAAGAAGGGCCAGTGAAGGGCGGGCGGCAGAAATTGCGCTCCGTAATTTAAGCGTCAACGCCGGATTTACTGACGTAATGCGGCTGACGCTTCGTATGGAAGGGAAACTGGCGGAGCAGTCAAAAGAATTCTTTACATGGAAGCCTGTTGGAGAAATAGAGCTTCTGCTGTCTGTGGACGAATACGGGCAAAGCGCGCTACAATGCAGAAAAGACGGCAAACTCTTAAAAACTATTCCGGCAAAATACAAAAAGAACGAAATTGCGCAGAAATATCAGGCGGCAAATAAACAATTAAAAGAACAGCGCCGCCGCGCGAAACAGATGATGGAACAGGCAATGGAAGATGGGACTGTTTTTGAAGTCTGGGAGTTTTTGGAAATGTATCAAAATCCGGTGACGCGTCCCATTACGGAAACGCTGATTGTCCGGACGAATGGGAAAACGGAGGGCGTCCTTGGATTTTTAACAAAAGAAGGAATCTTGGATGCAGATGGGATTCTTACGCCTGTCCGGCCGGGCGAGAAAATCTGCATTGCCCATCCGTATGACCTGTATGCGGCAGGATGCTGGCAGGACTACCAGAAACTTCTGTTTGAACAGAAAATAAAACAGCCGTTTAAGCAGGCATTCCGCGAATTATATCTGAAATTAGAAGAAGAACTGCCAAAAGAACATTCCATGCTCTTTGCGGGCAATCAGATTTGGCCGAAAAAAACGCTTGCCACACTGCGCGGCCGCCGCTGGGTTGCAGATTATGAAGACGGGCTCCAGAAAATCTACTATAAAGAAAATATTGTCGCCTGCATTTATGCAATGGCGGACTGGTTTACGCCAAGCGACATAGAGCCTCCGACTTTGGAATATGTGGCGTTTTCTGACCGGAAAACGGGACTTCCCCTGACGGTTAAGGAGATACCAGACATTATCTACAGTGAAGTAATGCGGGACGTAGATTTGGCGGTCAGCGTCGCATACGCAGGCGGCGTCGATCCTGAGACAAGCCATTCTACGATAGAAATGCGAAGGACAATCGCAGAATATAACGCCGGGTTGTTTGGCTTAAAGAACGTCCGTTTTCAGGGCAGCCATGCGTTGATTGACGGGACATTCGGCCAGTATTCCATTCATTTGGGAAGCGGCGTGATCCATCAGATTGGAAAGTCTATGATTTTTGCGGTTCCGGTGCATTCCCAGCAGAAAGGGCGGATCTTCCTTCCTTTTCTTGACGATGACCCAAAAACCGCAGAGATTTTATCTAAAATCCTTTTATTTGCAGAAGATTCTAAAATCAAAGATCCGAAAATATTATCACAGATTCAGTAGACGGGAAGGGCGAAACGCCCTTCCTTGCATTTTTAAAATTCTTGTACTATAATGAGCAGATAAAATAAGGATTGTGAGAGAAAAGAGGATAACATATGAAGAAAAAAATAAAAGTTTCTTTGGCGGCTCTCTTTTGCGTCTGCGTTCTTTTTTCCGGATGCCAGAAAGAAAAGGAGATTCCAAAACCTGCTTCCACGGAACGCGTTACGTTAGACACACAGACAGAAGAAACGGGTTTACCGGATATACAGACAGAAGATGTGGGTTTGCCGGATACACAGACGGGGCAGGAAACAGACGCTTATCGTTATGTCGCTTTCGGAAATTCCGTCACATGTGGGGAAATCACGGAAAATTTATGGTGGGGGAATTGGGGCATGGCGGCTTCCTCAATGGAAAAAGACTACGTCCATATTCTTTCCGCGGAAATTGAACAAAGGCTGTCTTGTCCGGTCGAAACAGAGGTGTACAGTTTAAAGCCATGGGAATTAGCGCAGGACCGTTCTTCTTTATTGGAAGATATTTCAGATTCCCTAGATGAAACAACCGATCTTGTCACAATTCAATCCGGTGAAAATATTACCCAGTTCCAAGAGACATTACAGATCGATTATTATGATTTGGTTTCCTTTATAAAAGAAAAAGCTCCTAATGCCCAGATTCTTATGTTAGGGGAGCTTCTTTGGCCGAATCTGGAAATTGAAACGGCGAAACAGACCGCATGTCAGGCGTGTGGGGTGGCATTTATTGAGATGACGCAATATTTAACGGATTATGAAGCCAATTATAAATCTTCCATTGGAGATGAAGTCATTGGCGAAGATGGAGAAACGCATAAAATAACCGATGAAGAAGTGGCGGCGCATCCAAACGATGAAGGCATGGTTTGCATTGCGGGGCAGATTCTTCCCTATATCCAAACCGGATCGTAGGGGCGGAGCTTTTCCAAGCTGCCGCAAATAAAAAAGGAAACACTTTTGATAAAGTGTTTCCTTCCGATTGTCCTGTTTTCGAAAAAACTATGCTCTTTCTACTTTTCCGCTCCTTAAACATGAAGTACATACATATAATCTTTTCGGAACTCCGTTTACTTTGCATCTTACATGTTTAATGTTTGGCTTCCACATTCTATTTGTTTTTTTATGGGAATGGCTCACATTATGACCGAATTGAACGCTTTTTCCACAAACTGCACATTTTGCCATGACTGCACCTCCTTGATTCGATTAAGTTTACTCTGCTGTAAGCTCATAACATGCTTATTCTATCAGAAAGTAATTTAGATTGCAAGATTTTTTTGGAAATAAAAGTCTATAATTCTTCCATAATGAAAATTGCAATTAATGTGTGAAATCAGATAGGAGTAAAATAAATATAGATTTAGAAAAAAGCGTTGATAATGAAAGAAAACAGAATGATTTTTAAAAGGCGGGTTTGCCCGTCTTTTTTATTGCAGAGACAGATCAAAAAAACAGCTATTCCAAAATGCGGTTTATGTGTAAAGGCATAAAAGAAATGCAAAAAGAGCGGCATATGCCGTTATTTGGCTTAAAAAGCAGGGAAATACAGGCGGAAATATAAATAATAATTTGATTTTTTCATAAAATTGGGTATAATGGATCATATCAGTATGTGTTTTGTACGGATTAAAAATCTGGAGGTCAGTGTATGAAAGGACAAATGGAAACCCAACTGGGTAAAATTATCATTAGTAATGAAGTCATAGCGACTTACGCAGGTTCCGTGGCAGTGGGGTGTTTTGGCATTGTCGGAATGGCGGCAGTGAATATGAAAGACGGTTTGGTGAAATTACTGAAAAAAGATTATCTTACCCATGGAATAAATGTAGCGGTTACTGACGACAATAAGATTATTATTGATTTTCATGTCATTGTTTCGTATGGCGTCAGTATCCATACGGTTTCTGAAAACTTGGTTGATACGGTGAAATATAAAGTGGAGGAGTTTACAGGAATGGAAATTGAGAAGATAAATATTTATGTGGAAGGCGTCAGAGTCATTGATTAAGGAGGATTTAAAAGTGGAAATCAATTCAATTAACGCGGCAAAGTTTGCGAAGATATTCTTAGCGGGAGCCGCTAATTTGGAAGCAAAAAAAGAATGGATCAATGAACTGAATGTGTTTCCAGTGCCGGACGGAGACACGGGCACAAATATGTCGATGACCATTTTATCCGCGGCAAAAGAAGTCAGCGCGCTTGAAAATCCGACGATGAAAACTTTGGCAAAAGCCATTTCTTCTGGTTCCCTGCGCGGCGCGAGAGGAAACTCCGGCGTGATTTTATCCCAGTTGTTCCGTGGATTTTCGAAAGTCATCGCGGAACATGATACAATCACAGTTTCCGTTGCGGCGCGTGCAATGGAAAAAGCAGTTGAAACGGCATACAAAGCCGTAATGAAGCCAAAAGAAGGGACGATTTTAACCGTAGCCAAAGGCGCGGCGAGAAAAGCGGCGGAATTGGCGGAGACGACGGACGATTTATGCATCTTTTTAGAAGCCGTTGTCAAAGAAGCGGACCGCGCGCTTGCCAGAACGCCGGATATGCTTCCAGTTTTAAAGCAGGCGGGAGTCGTTGATTCCGGCGGACAGGGGCTTGTAGAAGTGTTGCGCGGCGCGCTTTTCTCTTTACAGGGCAAAGAGATACGTTTAGACATCCAATCTGCCACACAGGCAGGGGCAGTTTCGGCATCGGGCAGTTCTTATATCGATGCGCAGGCAAATCAGGAAATTACGTTCACCTATTGCACGCAGTTTTTAGTAATGCTCAAAAAGCCGTTTAGCGAGCGCAAAGAGCGTGAATTTAAGTCCTATTTAGAAGAAATTGGAGATTCCATTGTAGTCGTTGCGGACGACGAGATCGTAAAGGTACATGTACATACCAGCGATCCCGGCCTTGCAATGCAAAAGGGATTAAAGTATGGCGATCTTACGACAATTATTATAGAAAATATGCGTTTAGAGCGAGATGAGAAAATCTCTGCGATGAAGGAAAAAGAAATGCAGGGCGTGAAGGCAGAAGCTTTAGAGCCTGCCGTCCCAAAAGAGCCGGAGAAAGAAATGGGTTTTGTGGCGGTTTCCATTGGAGGATTAAATGAGATCTTCCGCGGGCTTGGCGCAGATTATATTATTGAAGGCGGGCAGACGATGAACCCGAGTACGGAAGACGTGCTCAAAGCCGTGGAACAGGTCAATGCAAAAACAGTGTTTATCTTGCCAAATAATAAAAACATCATATTAGCGGCAAATCAGGCAGTTTCTTTGTGTGAAGAAAAAAATATTATCGTGATTCCGACGACGACGATTCCGCAGGGAATCACGGCGTTAGTGAATTACATTCCGGATCAGACGCCAAAAGAGAATGAATCGCATATGAAAGCGGAAATCGATCTTGTCAGGACAGGGCAGGTGACGTATGCCGTCCGTGATACGGAAATTGACGATAAGAAAATCCATCAGGGCGACTATATGGGCATCGGCGATAAGACGATACTTTCCGTTGGCAAAGACCGTAAAACGGTTGCGCTTGACATGATGGAGCAGTTGTTAGATGAAGAATCCGCTCTGCTTAGCATCTATTATGGGGAAGAAGGCTCAAAAGAAGAAGCGATGGAATTTTCGAAGCTGCTTACCGCGAAATATCCGGATTTAGAAGTTGAAATCAACAGCGGAGGCCAGCCGATCTATTACTATGTTGTGTCTGTCGAATAAGGAAAAGAAATGAATTTAGAAGCAAATGTAACGGCAATAAAAGGAATCGGAAGCAAAACAGAAAAACTTTTGAACCGCATAGGAGTATATACCGTAAAGGATATACTCCTTTATGTTCCAAAAGATTATATCCGCTACAAAGATCCTGTCACTCCTGCGATGCTTACTGCGGAAGGCATCTATGCAGTTATGGGGAGAGTGGCGTCACCTCCGGTATTAAAGCGGACGGAACGCATGGAGGTCGTGCAGGCGTCAGCCGGAGATTTTACCGGAAAAATTGAACTGGTCTGGTTTCGCATGCCTTATATCAAAAGCCATCTAAGAGCCGGGCAGGCGTACATATTTTATGGCAGGGTAAAACGAAAAGGCCGGAGTTTTTGTATGGAACAGCCGGAAATCTATACAATAGAGCAATATGAGATGAAAATGCAGACGTTACAGCCTGTATATGGGAAAACGGAAGGATTAAGCAACAAGATTATTGCAAAAGCAGTCCGTCAGGCAATGGAAAATTTGACGCTGGCATATGAGTTTCTTCCGGATTCCATACGGATTTCCCAAGGGCTTTGCGAATACAATTTTGCAATCCGGCAAATTCATTTTCCGGATACGATGGAAGATTTGATTGTCGCGAGGAAACGATTGGCATTTGATGAATTTTTCCTGTTTTTATTAAATCTGCATATCCAGAAAGAAAAACGCGCAGTCGTCGAAAATGATTTTCCGATTGAGACGGAAACCGTGATCCCGTATCTGCTTTCCCATCTGCCGTACAGTCTGACGAAAGCCCAGAAAAAGTGTTTAGATGAAATTGTAAACGATATGAAAAAAGGGACGGCAATGGAGCGTTTGGTTCAAGGCGATGTTGGTTCTGGGAAAACGATTGTGGCGTTTTTGTGTATGGCGCTTATGGGGGAAAACGGTTTCCAGTCTGCGCTTATGGCGCCGACGGAAGTGCTGGCAAGACAGCATTATGAGACATTTATGCAGATGTGTGAAACGTATGGGTTAAAACGGAAAGTGATTCTTTTGACGGGTTCTTTGACGAAACGGGAAAAGCGGCGGGCATATGAAAATATGCAGATGTATCCGGATGCAATCATTGTCGGCACGCAGGCATTAATTCAGGAGAAAGCGGCGTTTCCAAATCTTGGGCTTGTCATTACGGACGAACAGCATCGCTTTGGGGTCCGACAGAGAGAGACGTTTGCCCAAAAAGGGATGCGTCCACATATTTTAGTGATGAGCGCAACGCCGATTCCGCGGACGCTTGCCATTATTTTATATGGCGATATGGATATTTCCGTGATAGATGAAGTTCCGGCGAAACGCCTGCCGAATAAGAACTGCGTCGTTGATCCGGCTTATCAAAAAACGGCATACGAGTTTATCCGAAAAGAGATTAAAAGCGGCCATCAGGCGTATATTATCTGCCCGCTGGTGGAGGAGAGCGAGGAACTGGATGCGGAAAACGTCACGGATTATACGGAAAAAATGAAAGCGTATTTTAAAGATGAAATCCGGCTTGCCTGCCTTCATGGAAAAATGAAGCCAGCTCAAAAGAATCAGGCAATGGAAGCGTTTGCAAACCATGAAATTGACCTGTTAATCTCGACGACGGTAGTGGAAGTCGGCGTAAACGTGCCGAATGCAACCGTGATGATGATTGAAAACGCAGAGCGTTTCGGCTTAGCGCAGCTTCACCAGCTTCGGGGCAGGGTAGGGCGTGGAAACGCGCAATCGTACTGCATTATGGTAGACCATGCGCAGAGTAAAGAATCGAAAAAACGTTTAGACATTCTAAACCGCTCCAATGATGGGTTTTTGATTGCGGGTGAGGATTTGAAACTGCGTGGCCCCGGCGATTTTTTCGGCATACGGCAGAGCGGGGATTTGGCATTTTCCATTGCAGACATTTATCAGGACGCCGACGTGTTAAAAAAAGCGGCGGACTGCGTGAAACGGCTGTTAGAAGAAGATCCGAATCTTGAAAAAGAGGAAAACGGCAAACTGTCTATGCTGGTGGAACGTCAGGGGGCGGGACAGATGAATTTGTAGCGACGACTTGTCTGCCTAAAATGGTGATTGCCTTTTGTGGGCATTGGTTTGCGCAGCGGTAGCATAAGGTACAGTGGTTTTTTGATACCGCTTTGTTATGTAATAAGGTTAGATTTTGCATTGGGCAAAGAGAGACGCACGCGCCACAGCCGGTACAGGCATTGGCGTGAATGCGGAGCCTGTCAGAGTAGTGGTTTGTCATATGGGAAAACAGGAGGCGCTGCCCGAACAGCCCTGCCAACTGGGCGAAACAGCCAAGGCCGTCTTTTGGAGGAGTTCCATTTTGAAGGCGGTTTGCGGCAGTGGCAATTTTCTTTTCGGTATGCTCTATAATTTGTTTGTTTTTTGCAGGAGGACGTTTTAAAGCTTTCACGTCGCAGATGGAATCCGGCATTCTTAGGTGGAGCCCGCCTAGGATAGAAGCCCCATATTTTTGGAACAGACGCGCCGAAACGCCTGACCCGTCTCCGCTGAAAAGAGCCATCGTTGCGATAAGAAAGATCCGCTTTCCCTGCCAAATCTCAGGTTTTCGTTCAATAAAATCCCGCACGATTTTTGGCAGGCTGCTGTAATAGATTGGGTAGGCAAAAATAATTTCCTTATGTGTGACTATTTTTTCCGCGGTGCGCGGGCTTTCTATAGATACTGCTTCTATGTTGCCATCATAGCATGAGATGAATTTTTCCAAACAATATTTCGTGTTGCCTGTGCCGCTAAAATATACCCCTATCATGTGTCTGCCCCCTGTCTGTTTTAATTTGAGAATTAAAAGTTTGAGAATCAAATTAACTTTTTGCAAATGGAACTTTTTAATCCAAACCTATTGTATGTTATTGAAATTTTTTCTTTCTACAAAATATCTTTATGTTATTGGAATGTCTTTTTATGCGAACGGATTGTATGCTATTGGAATATCTTTCTTACGCAAACGGATTGTATGCAAATGGAACATCTTTGTATGAAAAATCAGATTGTATTTTTGAAAGATTTTCATTATATCTGTTTTATGTCTGAAATATCCGGTTGGATCGTCAGGGAGTAATTTGTATAATATACAACAAACCCCGGAGCGCTTTTATTTGGCTTCTTCACATTTTTTTTCTGTAAATAATCAATTTCCACTTTGTCATTCTCGCGGCCTTTTGAATAGTATCCCGCCAATTTTCCCGCTTCTTCAAATGTGCGGTCCGGCAGTTCTTCCCCTTCCGTTTTTACAATGACATGGGAACCTGGCATTCCTTTGGCATGGAACCACCAGTCATTCCCTGTTGCAAATTTAAACGTCAATTCATCATTTTGGTAATTGTTTTTTCCGACATACATATGAAAACCGTCTGAAGAAATGTAATGGAACGGTTTGCTTTTGATTTTCGCCTTTTTACTTCCGGATTTTTTGCGGATAAAGCCAAAATCCATTAATTCTTCGCGGATTTGTGTGAGATCTTCTTCTTCCGCGGCAATGTCAAGGGAAGCTAAAATACTTTCTAAATGATCGATTTCCCCTTTTGTTTCTTCAATAAGCTTTGACAATGCTTCAAAGGCGCGTTTCAGTTTTCCATATTTGTCAAAATATTTTTTGGCATTTTCTGCGGCGGAAAGCTTTGGGTCAAGCGGGATTGTAACCATTTCATTTGTATAATAATTTAAAGCCTCTAACTGTTTTGCCCCTTCTGAAAGCCCGTAACCGTATGTGTTAAGCAGTTCTCCATACACGCGGTGTTTTTCCCGTTTTTCGGTGTCTTTCAGTTGTTTTAGCTGTAATGCGTATTTCTTGCGGTTCCGTTCAAGAGCCGTTGAAACAATGCGTCTTAAGTCGGCGGACTTTTGCCGGATTCTGGCATAACTGTTGCGGCTGGCATAGTAAGTTTCCAAAACTTCCGAAATGGATTCATAGGGTTCTTCCCGATAGTCCTCAAATTCTGTTAGATGGAAGGGCGAAAATTCAATGGGCTCTTTCTCTTTATAGAGGATATTCGGGTGGAAGTTCGCTTCTTTCACGTCTGCCATAAGCCATTGGAAATGGTGGAACAGGTGCAGTTTTTCTTCTTCACTGAGAGAATATGTGGAAAAGTCCCCGTCTATTCCTGCGCGGCAGCAGATTTCATTTGCCATCATCGGGCTTATTCCGGTGTAAGAACTGTAGATCGCTTTGCTGATAGATTCCGGTTTGGCGTAAACTGCCTGATAGAATGTTTCTTGGGACGTCTCTTTTGGGTTTTGCTTTTGCGTCGTTTCAGGGATAAAATAGGTTCTTCCGGGAAGCACTTCGCGCACAGAGCTGACATTTGCGCTGATATGTTTGATGCTGTCAATAATTGTGAAGTCTTCTTTGCAGAAAATAATGTTGCTGTGTTTTCCCATCAGTTCCACAATGAAAAGTTTGTGACATAAATCCCCTAAATCGTCCAAATGCTCGATTTCAAATTGTATAATACGTTCTAAGGATGGCTGGGAAATTTTTGTTATCCTGCCGTTTGCAATGTGTTTACGCAGAAGCATACAGAAATTAGGCGCAGTCATCGGGCTTTGTTTGTTTTCATTTGTCAGATAGAGGAACGGGAGGGAAGCGCTTGCGGAAACCGCAAGGCGGCGCTGCCCGTTTGGGCTTTTTAAAGTGAGAAGCAGTTCGTCTTTTTCCGGCTGGGCGATTTTGCTGATTCTCGCGTTCAAGATTGCGCGGTTAAGCTCATAGACTAAATTTGCCGTGACAATTCCATCAAATGCCATTTGGGATACCTCCGGTTCTGTGTATAATTATAAATTCTTTTTTCAGATCATATTAATTTTTTGCAGTCTGAAAATCTTTTCTATGGTTCCTGTCATAAGAATTAACAGTTTATTATAACGCATATGTTCTATTAATTCAATTCTGTTTTTCGAAATGGCAAAGCATACAGTTTTTCTGAACGGCAAGGCAGACCGCTACAGAATTAGCGTAGGCAGAGGCAATCAGCTTTAACAAGAAGAATCTTGAGAGGGAGACTTAGAACGAGAGCCGACAGCGGAACAGACAACAAAATAAAACTAAGCGGAGAGAGGAAGAATTGAAGCCGGCATATTTTATAAAAAATTTAGTTTTTAAAAGGTATTGGCTGATGTATAATAAAAGCGGCGAAAGCAGGTGATATTTTGAGTGCAATAGAGCAGTTACATCAACGGGATTTGGAGCGTTTGAAATTGCTTAGATATATAGATGATGATTTTATGACAGTCTGCCTTACAGATAATTACGAGCGAGTGGAACTGATACTTCGGATAGTCTTAGGACGGAAGGATATAACAATTAAGTCGGTTCATACGCAAGAACTGTTGAAGAATTTACAAGGGCGTTCTGCTATTTTAGATGTTCATGCGGTTGACAGCGCCAAGAAAGAGTTTGACGTAGAAATACAAAGGTCAGACGCAGGAGCAGGAGTAAAAAGGGCAAGGCATAACAGCAGTCTGCTAGACGCGCATATATTAAAACATGGAGATGACACGAAAGATATTCCCGACAGTTCTGTTATTTTTATCACAGAGAATGATGTGATGAAAGGAAACCAGCCGATATATCCAGTAGAGAGATATGTCACTATCGGGGAAAATAAGGTATTGTTTGGCGATGGTTCGCATATTCTATATGTTAATGGAAAATACAGGGGCGATGATGAAATCGGAAAACTAATGCACGATTTTTCATGTATGAATCCCGATGATATGAATTATGAAGCGCTTGCTAAAAAAGCAGGATATTACAAGCAGGACGAGGAAGGAGTGGCGACCATGTGTAAAATTATGGAAGTTATAGCTGATTATACAGAATTATCTCTTGATGCAATAAAAGAATTGGCAAGTCAATCAATGCAGTTAGCGTAAGAAAATTCATTGCGGTTGTATTGCCGCCCGAAACAAAAACATTTGAAGGCTTTGGGATTCCTGTTCTATGGAAAACGTCACAAACCGGCAGTTGAACCGTCAAAGCGCGATCCGCAGAGTGTAAAGAAAAAACGCTTGACACTCTGTTTTTTTTATGCTATGGTACCAAAGGTGGTAAATATGAAGACCAAATTGGAACTGGCGTATCTCTATGATTTTTATGGAGAACTGTTAAACGCCCATCAAAGAAAAATATATGAAGATTTTTACTTCAATGACTTGTCCTTAAGCGAAATAGCCGAAGGAGAAGGCATAAGCCGCCAAGGCGTGCATGACATGGCGCGGCGGAGCGTAAGGGCATTGGAAAATTATGAGGAAAAACTGCATCTCGTCGAGAAGTTTTTGTACATCAAGGAAAAAGTAGGGGAGATTCAGAAATTAATTCGATCCGATCACGCAGACAGTTCCGAGGCAGTCAGGCTTGAAATCGAAAAGATTTCCAACGAAATATTAGAGGGATTATAATATGGCATTTGATAACCTTTCCGAAAAATTACAAAATATATTCAAAAACTTAAGAAGCAAGGGCAAATTGACGGAAGACGACGTAAAAGCGGCATTAAAAGAAGTGAAAATTGCGCTTTTAGAAGCGGACGTAAATTTTAAGGTTGTAAAGAGCTTTATAAAATCCGTTCAGGAACGGGCGATCGGCCAAGATGTAATGAATGGGCTAAATCCCGGTCAGATGGTAATTAAGATAGTAAATGAGGAAATGATTTCCCTGATGGGATCTGAGACGACGGAGATTGCATTAAAAAGCGGCGGAGAGCTTACAGTGATTTTGATGGCGGGCCTTCAGGGAGCGGGTAAGACGACGACGACGGCAAAGATTGCCGGAAAGTTAAAGCAGAAAGGCAAAAAGCCCCTGCTTGCCGCGTGTGACGTATACCGTCCCGCCGCGATTGAACAGTTAAAAATAAACGGGGAAAAGCAAGGCGTGGAAGTGTTTTCCATGGGCGATAAAAAGAATCCGGCGGACATTGCAAAAGCCGCTGTCTTACATGCGCAGAAAAACGGATTTCAAGTCTTAATCCTAGACACTGCCGGACGTCTGCATGTGGACGAAGCGATGATGGAAGAGCTCATGGAGATGAAAGCCGCCGTTGACGTGTCCCAGACGATCTTAGTGGTTGATTCCATGACAGGGCAGGATGCAGTTAATGTGGCGGGCATGTTTGAAGAAAAAATCGGCATAGACGGCGTGATTTTGACGAAATTAGACGGAGACACGAGGGGCGGCGCGGCGCTTTCCATACGCGCTGTGACAGGCAAGCCGATACTCTATGTGGGCATGGGAGAAAAGCTGTCTGATCTGGAGCAGTTTTATCCTGACAGGATGGCCTCCCGGATTTTGGGCATGGGCGACATTCTGACGCTGATCGAAAAGGCAGAATCGGTGGTGGACGCCGACAAGG
>OFGL01001224.1_pt1 | contig 16230 bp, 14 predicted proteins | sample 1521801 | NCBI WGS metagenome assembly OFGL01 (sample SAMEA3504085, study PRJEB24116) | mouse gut metagenome | biome: mouse gut; feature: mouse-associated habitat; material: faeces | place: Denmark | collected 2011 | reverse complement strand
ATTTCCGCCAGTCAATGACAACACCAGAGGAATTATCAACTATTTTGCCGCACCGGAGTTGTTAGAGGCCGACGGCTATCTGTCGTTTGTTGGTATGGAATACCCGGCTGACGGCAAAAACTACTCGGCAGTTTATGAAGTCCGAGATAACAAAATCTATCAGAGCTGGCAGGAAATCGTCCCCGAACCGGAAGATGAACCTGCGATTCCGGCCGAAGAACAGCGGCGGCAGGCCTATCTCGCTATAACTGACGGTATGGAAGCCGAACTCGCCTATAAGACGCGTAAAGGCTATCCGGCAGAGGAATTAAAAGCCATTGAAGAGAAAATCGACCGGCTGCGTGCGCAAATTAAAACCATGTATCCAGACGAGGCGGAAGTTCAATGAAAAGCGCCGCTTTGTATTTATTAATAGCCGGATTGCTCGGTTGCAGCTGGTTTTTTGCTTATCAATCAGGAAAAAAACAGGCCAATTTTGAACATGTCGTAAAGCAACAAGAGGTTATCAAAGATGAGAAAAATTGCGCGAATAATCTTCTGGCCAAGCCTAGCCTTAATGACGATGCCGTTGTTCGGCTGCTCGACGCCGGCCGTTTGTAAAGCGGATTGCATCGCCTGGCCGGTTGGAGGAAAGCCGGTTGCCGGTGTTTATCGCAAGCTGACCGCAGAAGACCGAGCCGTCATGAATGAATGGCTTAACAGACTTTATAAAGTCCGCCAACTCCCGACTTTTTGTCAGTAATTATTATTCAATAGCGGACGGGGCGCGCCAACGCCCCGCCTTGCGGATTGCTCTCCGCAAAGAGAAAGCCCGTCCGGGCGGTCTTCCTGCTCACTATACATCTAATTAAATGCAGGAAAGGAAATAGAACATTATGAGAACAAAATCAATACAAAATATTGTTAATTTTGAGGTTAAACCGATAAACCCGATTGCGCCTTATCTGGGCGGCAAGCGGTTGCTGGCCAAGACTATAATTCCTTTAATAGATAAAATCCCACACAATATATATTGTGAACCTTTCATTGGTATGGGCGGCATCTTTTTCAGACGGACAAAAAAGCCAAAATGCGAGGCTGTCAATGACATAAACAGCGAAATCGTCAACATGTTCCGTATGGTGGAGCGTTTCCCGGATTATCTGGCCGATATGTTGCGGTTTAAGATTTGCAGCCGCGCCGAGTTCAAACGTATGCTTGCCACCCCGCCGCTGCTCTTGACCGAGCTGGAGCGAGCCGTCAGATACTTGTATATTCAAAAAAATGCTTTCGGAGGCAAGACATTTAGCCAGGTTTTCGGAGTTGCACTTGAGCGAACGCGCTTTGATTCCGAGCGTATCATTCCGCAAATTCACATGCTGCACAAACGTTTGGCCGGTGTTTATGTTGAATGCTTGCCGTATCAGGAGTTTATAAAACGCTACGACCGGCCGGACACGCTGTTTTATCTCGATCCGCCGTACTGGGGCTGTGAAAGCTTTTACGGAAAAGACTTTTTCAGCCGGGCGGATTTTGGCGAACTGGCCAAGCTCTTAAAGGGCATAAAAGGCAAATTTATAATGAGTATTAACGACGTACCAGAAATCAGGGCAATATTCAAAGGCTTTCACCAGAAGGAAGTCAACACCCGCTACACCGCCGGCACCCAATCCGGCAAAAAAGCCGCAGAACTGCTGATCGGCAATATTGACTTAAGTCTTTTGTAATTCGGCAAATGCCGGGGTTTGGCAGGTTTTGACATATTCGGCTTTCAGCAGTTCGTCATCCTGCCATACTTCGGCCCAAATGCCGATTTGATAACACCCCGACCAGTATTCCGGTTTAACGGCCGACAAAGCTTTTTGATATTCGTTTTGCGCGGCCGTCGGCTTGTCATAGCAAAGCCAGAAGCGGCCGGACGTTCTGAACGCCGTCCCGTCCCAAACGGCCCGATAATAAACGCCGCGGGCGGATAAATCGGCTTCAAGCCGGATTGTGTAAACCGTTGTTATCATATAAACAGCATAACCGGTCATCTGGTGCGGTAAAAAGCCGGAAAAAGGTCTATATGTATTATAGCAAAGGCAATCCTTAAGATTTACCGTCCGTTAAACGAACGTTTAAAAACGGCTTAAAAAAGCCGTTAAACAAAGATTTTTTTTTAGATTTTATGTAAAACCAAATTGCAATTTTGGACACAAAAGCCGCAGAAAAGCTATGTAAAACCATCTTTCGCGCTACGTAAAACCATTTTGCGCGCTACACCGGAGGTTCAAATCCCTCATCCCGACAAAAAAACAACCCTACCAGAAAGCAGGGTTGTTTTTTATCTGGTCGGGACGAGAGGATTCGAACCTCCGACATCTTGCACCCCATGCAAGCGCTCTACCAGGCTGAACTACGTCCCGAATGTTCTTTTACAATAATTTTTTTCAGTTGGTGCAAGATGTCGCCGACATCTTGTCTTGCGCCGTAAGTTTCGCCCTTAGGCTCAACAACGCCGCTTCGGTCACTTGTTTTGTAACAGCGGTCCAGCTTCGCTGCCGCTTGCCTCCCGCTTAACAAAACTTATATAAAACGATCGCGGTTTAAATGCAAGAACTTTTTTGGGGACAATGAACATTGTTGATAGGGCGAACGGTTGCAATATTTGTTGCCCTCCGGCAACCGCAGCGACTGATCAAAAAAGTTTTTCCTTTTTTGCAGATAATAAATTATAAGTTGTATTGACAGTCGCATCCGGTTTGTTTAAAGAACAAAATAAGAACAAAGGAAAAAACATGATTCAGCATATGATCGCCTTAGTCGATTGCGACAGCTTTTTTGTCAGTTGCGAACAAGTAAAAAACCCAACATTGCGCGGCCGGCCGGTATGTGTGGTTACCGGCGAAAACGGCTGTGTGGTTTCTCGCTCCCGGGAGGCCAAAAAAGCCGGTGTGAAAATGGGAATGCCGCTGTTCATGGCCCGCCGCGAATTTCCTGATGTGATTTATCTTAACGGATGTCATGATCTTTATCGTCGTTTTTCGGCACAGGTTATGAATCATTTGCGGGCGTTGGTTGCCGAAGTGGAAGTGGTCTCGATTGACGAAGCTTACGCCGATTTAACCTCGCTTGATGCGGTGTATCATACCGATTATTTTTCTTTGGCCCGCCAAATACGCGAAAAAATTTTCCGAGCGGTCGGCATCCCGGTTTCAATTGGAATTGCCCCGTCCAAAAAGCTGGCCAAACTTGCCAGTGACAAAGCCAAAAATACCGGCGGCGTTTTTTCGATTACTTCCGAACAAATCAAAACGGTTTTGCAACAAACCGATATAAACGATATTTGCGGTATCGGCCGCAGTCATTCCAAGCTGATGGGGTATAACGGTATCGGTACCGCCTGGGATTATGTCAGTCAGCCGGATGCATGGATACGCCGGCGGATGGGGGTGAGCGGCCTTGATTTGAAATATGAACTGCTGGGGTATTATATCCACAAGCTGGAAACCCGGCCGGCGCCGCCGCAGTCGGTGCAGGATACGTCGGCGCTGCCTGTTTTTACTTCCGATCCCGAGATCATCCGATCGCAGCTTCGTTGTCATTTGCACCAAGCGTGTCGGCGAATGCGCCGGGATAACTGTTTTTGCACGGTGGCGGGGATCATGCTGCGTACCAAAGATTTTGCGGTGATTTCCGACCGAGTCAAGCTTTCGGCAGCCTCTAACGCCGAGTTGGATATTGCGGCGGCATTGATTCCTTTGTTAAAAAACATTTATCGCCCCGGGATTGTTTATCGCAGCAGCGGAGTGTGCCTTTCCGGGTTGGTCTGCCGCGAAAACGATCAACCGGAACTGTTTGACAGTCTGCAGTTCAAAAGCAGTCCGCTGTCGGAGGCATGGGACCTGTTAGAAAACAAATTCGGCCGCGATGTTTTGAAAAACGGGTGGTTTTAGCTTATTTAAAGACGTTCTTGAAATTAAGCGCAAACAAAATGACTTGTACAATGGTCAGCACCAATGCGGCAACGCTGCCGAAAATTTGAATCGCGGGACTGAAATCAGCGGGCAAAACAATGCTCAGACTGAGGAGAGCAGCACCGGCAAACGGCAGATATTTGAGCGGGCGGCCGATTTTAATGTATTTTGACAAGGCGGATTGTATAACTCCGAAAATGCTCAGCCAGACCGCCAGGTAAATGATGACGACCGGGGAAAGACCGTTGACTTGATACCACGGCACAAACGGCAGAAAAGAAGACAAAATTTCGGCGGCCGTGAACAGGATAATCAAAACCGACAAGTTGGCGGTGACATATAAAATTCGGTAGACCGGAAGACTGTCCAGCCAGAAAACGGCGATAATCAACAGCGAAAAGAGGATAATCAGCGGCATTGTTGTTCCAACTCCAAAAGGTGTTTTTTGATATGCAGGCCGCCGCCGAACCCGACCAGGCGGCCGTTGCTGCCGATCACGCGGTGGCAGGGGATGAAAATCGGCAACGGATTGCAGTGGTTGGCACCGCCGACGGCCCGGCAGGCGCGGGGATTGTCGGCCATTTCGGCCAGTTGTTTGTAACTCCGGGTCTCTCCGTAGGGAATCTGCTGCAGGCATTTCCATATTTTCAGTTGAAAATCGGTTCCGTGCGGTTGCAGCGGCAGTTCGAAAAAACGCCGTTCTCCGGCAAAATATTGTTCCAACTGCCGGGCGGCGCGATATAAAAGCGGGGTCGGCGTGTCGCTTTCGGCAGCGTCGAATTCAAGCCGGGTGAGGACATTGTCGTCACCGTAAACGGTCAGTTTGCCGATCGGCGAATCAAAACAGTAACAATTCCGCATTTATGACTCCGCAAGTTTTAATTTGTTTTTATTATTTGCCGCTTTTAAAACGATGTCAATTTATAAAAATAATGATTGCGTAATCGGGATGGAAATGCTACTAAAAATAATCATAAAAATATATTTTAGAGATCATCATGCCGAAAATTTCCCTGATTATTCCGTTATATAACGCCGTACGCCACCTGAGACCCTGTCTGGATTCGGTGACAAGACAAAGCTTTGCCGATTTTGAAGTCATACTGGTCAACGACGGTTCTGCCGACGGAACCGCGGAAATCGTCGAAGAATATTGCCGCCGATATCCTCATTTTCGTTTGATAAATCAGAAAAACGGCGGCGTGTCGGCAGCGCGCAACCGCGGAATGGCCGAAAGCAACGCGCCGTTCCTCGCCTTTCTCGATCAGGATGACCTTTTGCATCCGCAGGCTCTGGAGATTTTGTATCAAATGGCGGAGGTTACCGCGGCCGATGTGGCGGCGTTTCGGATCCGTTTGGTTCCGGATGATTTTGTCGGCGATCCGCAGCCGCAGAATTTTAACGTCGCCGAGGCGGCCGCCGCGGCGCCTTTCAGCCGTTCTCCGATCACGGACTTTTTCCAAACGGTCAAAGGCGGTCCGATTTATATCTGGAACAAGTTGTATCGCCGCGCCGCTCTCGGTGACGTAGAATTTCCGCTCGGCGTGCAGCCGGCCGAAGACACGGTGTTTACTTTGAAAATGCTGCTGACGGTCAAAACGCTGGTATCCACCGACCTGCAACTGCTTTATTACCGCAATAATGACGCTTCGGTGACCAAACAGGGAATTACCGAAAAATATGTTCGTTCCCATGCTCTGGCCGCCGGAGAGATAAAACGTTTTATTGACGGTTTGTCTCTGCACGATCAAGGGTTGTGCCGCCGTTTCGACTTTTATCTTTCACGTTTCATTTTCAAGTCGCTGATATCTCAGCCGTTGCGTCTCATTTCCGGCCCTGACCGGCCGCGCCGGCTGGAAACTTCCCGCGAGCTTGCCGCGACGTTTTTGCAAAACGGTGCGCTCAAGCCGTCGTTGCTGGGCTGGAAAAAAGCGTTGCTCTGCCGGCTTTACTTCAAGCGCTGCTACCGTGCGGCAAAATTTTTGGCATAGGAGAAACGGATGAAACTGATTATTATCCGCCACGGACAAACCGATGCGAATGCACAACATCTGGTGCAGGGGGCAAGCCTCGATTTCCCGCTTAACCTTGCCGGCCGCCGTCAGGCGGAGGCTGCCGCTGGACGCCTTTTGCCGTTTGCTCTGCCGGTTATATATTGCTCGACAATGTTGCGGGCACGTCAAACGGCCGAAGTTATCGGCGGTCGTCTCGGTTGTCCGGTCGTTGAAACGCCCGGGCTGGAAGAAGTGCACTTCGGCGAGGCGGAAGGAATGCTTTCGGCGGAAGCGCGCCGCCGTTATAAGGACGTTTTTGATCGGATTGACTGTCAATGCGAACCCGACTGGCGGCAGGTACACGTCCCCGGCGGGGAAAGCATTAACCAAAGTACCGCCCGGGCGTTGCGGGCTTTGGAAAATATTGCCCGAACCTCCGCTTTTCCGCTTGCCGGAGTGGTGACGCACGGTTCCCTTATGTTTAATCTTTATTACCATTTTTTCGGACAAAGCCGTCGTTTTGACAATTGTGAATTTTTTGAAACCGAATTATAAGTTTCAGAAAAAAACGATGCCGATCAGCCCCCATATATAAAACGACGAGAAATAAAGGGTGGTGAAGGCAACCCAATATTCCAACTTTCCCTGCGGTTTGAAAGTCCGGTGGAGAAGCGGATTTTTGATCACGTAACAAATGATGAAGAGAGACCGGGCGTTGGGGTAGAAGAGGGCGGGATCTGCCTCCAGCCAAAATCCGAACAGCAGGCTGCCCGCCGGCGGAACTGTCAACACCAAAATCGTGAAAAGTAAAATGCTTTTAAGTCGTTTTTTCATTACCAGTGCCATTGTGACGGATAGACGTCGTTTGAAAGGATATAATCTTGCAAATTTTGTAAATTATCAAACAAAAAATGTATTTAAATATCCTTCAAATGCTCAAAGTTTATACGGTTGTCGGTTCACCGCCCGCAACGACCGGCGATCGAGGCTAATCACTGTACCAAAGGTGATGAGATTGTTTGCTCTGAATGATGACATTTAACCACGGAGAAGAAAGGGGAACGTCGTAAAAAATTGCTTTTGTGTGACTGGCGTTCACAGAGCCATTAAATCTATAACGACCGGAACAATTGGGAGATTTTTGTGTATTGATTCCGTTCAGGCAATTCCGGTTTGCAGGGGAATATCTATGTTGAAAACCCCCGGTCGGGCCAGGGGTATGGTTTGTTTTTGGAGTATGAGGGCAAGCACTTTGATAAGACCACGTCGGCGGTGCTCAGGCCTCCGGTTGTTGTTGCTGCTGATTTTGGGATTGTTTTTTATTAATCGGCAGCCGTTGTTTTTTTCTTTTTCCGTCGGCGCTTTTGGGAATTCTTATTTTCAGGACGCCGTCTTCATAATCGGCTTCGGTTTTGGCAAAGTCGAGATCCCACGGCAACGGAACCGTACGGCGAAACATGCCGTAACGGACTTCCGAAAAGTAGTGGTCGTCCTGATTATGTTCGATCTGGTTTTTCTTTTCGCCGCTGATGGTCAGATAACCGTCGGAAGATATTTCCACATTGAGATCTTTCTCGTCCATTCCCGGCACTTCGGCCGAAACGTTAACCGCATCCTTACCTTCCGAAAATTCGATTTTCGGTTCCAGTGACCGGTTTTCATTTTCGCCGTTGGTTTCGAACAAATTCCAGAAATGAGACAGAAAATTACGAAATTCTCCTGCCGAGCGGGACGGGGTATCGTACTCCTGAGTTTGTTTGCTTACAGCGTTTTTCATTGTCGATTCTCCCTAAAATTAAATTTCACAGAGAATAAGATAAGCGCCGTCGCCGTCTTTTTTAAGCTGTCCGAAAGACTATCCTTTAATAGTAACGGGCCCGGCCTTTATCCTGTTTTTGATATTTTTCGATATAGTCGGAAAGCTCGCCGAAAGTCAGAAAACCGTCACCGTCGGCATCGGCCGCTTCAAATTGCTGTTCGGGTGTTTGATAAAGTCCTTTTTTGCGGGCCCGACGCACGTTTCTTTCTTCGGTGCGGGTATAAGTGCGGGTTTTGGCGCCAAATTCCTCGGGGCTCAACTTACCGTCGCCGTCCTTGTCCAGACGGTTCATCTCGCTGACGGCAATTTTTTGGGCGTAGGATACCTGCGGAACGTCTTTCGGCGGATTGTATTTGGCTTCGGCAGCCGGAAACGGAAACATGAGCGCCGCCAGCAGCGCAGTTAAGCAGGACTTCAACATTTTTTTCTCCTCATTAAATACAATTTACAATCATCCCTTATCAATACAGAACAACGGGATAAAATTTTATTTGGGCGTTAAAAGGCATATTTCAATCCGCCGTTGAATATCCAGTTGTCGTCGGTGCCGAGGTCATAGGCCGCTTCGCCGTACAGACTGAAATTGCCGCTGCGGTATTCGCCGTTCAAACTGAACAACCCGTGATCTTTGTCTGTTTGGTAACTGTCCGTGGCGAATTCGCCGTCCATGTTGTTGATCCGGGCTTTTACCGCTTGATATTCATTGTTGAATTCATGGTACCAGCTGCCGCCGAAGCGGATTTGCAGCAGATTTTGGTCATTGAAGCTGATTTGTTTCTGCAAATACAGGCCCAGTCCGCTTTCAACCGACAGACTGTTGGTGTGACGGATATTCAATTCGCCGTCATCAATACCGCTTTGATATAAGCCGGTGAGATTGAGTTCGGCCGTCGGTTGCAGCGCAAAGCCGTAACCGAGTTCGGTTTCTCCGCGCAGTTCGTTGTTAACGCCGTAATAATAGTTTGTCAGGTCGCCTTTATAACGCTGTCCGCCGGCATAACGTTTATAATCGCCGCTGCCGTAAGCACCGTAAAGGTTGCCGAACCAACCGCAGCCGTTTCCGGCCAAACCGAACGGCAGCACCAGCCGGGCAATCGTTTCTTCTTTGCGGCTGTGGTTGTCAAACTTGCTGTCGGCGTGAATAAAATTCCACCCCAAACCGTAGCTGAAACGGTTGTCGGCGGTGTTTCGGAGCAAGCCGAACAACGAAACCGCCTTGTCGTCGCTGCCGCTCAGAAGGCGGTTGCCGTCAAAACGGCGGTTGTAGTAGTTTAGACCGGTGATAAAGCCGTCGTTTTCGGCCGCGTTGAACCAGGCGTTGTCAAGCTGACGACCGACGTCTTTCATCATTTCAATGTCGCGGGCGGCCAAAGCCGGGATGAAGTCACGGCCGGTGCGGCGATTGATTTCACCGGTTAAAGCCGTTTGCGAAGTTGCGGATTTTAAGGCGTCATAAAGGGCGGTATTGTTGTTTTTGCCGTAATTGTCACTTAAAAAATCGGCAATGGAGACATTATCTTCCACCTCATCAAACGTCTTCATGGTCAGCGTCGTCGTTTTGCCGTCGAAATCGGCGTCAAACAAATAAGATTCGGAAGTAACGTTTGTCAAACCGGCGGTATCGCCCTCGAAATTGTTGTGCAGGGTAAAACGGGTTTGGTTGCTTTGCTGAACCGTTTGCGCCGCTACCGTTGCTTCGCCGTCAATTTTTGCCGCCACAAAACGGCTGTCGGTATTGAACTTGACCTGTCGGTTAAGACTCAGTGTTCCGGCGCCGACCGTAATGGTGCCGTTGTTGGTGACATCACCGCTGAAAACCGTGTTTTTATCGGCTTCAGCCGCAACATATACGGTGCCGTTATTGACAATTTTGCCGTTGTTTTCGGTATAAGCGGCAAAAATGTCGGCGTCGCCGCTGCCTTTAATGTACAGTTTTCCGTTGTTGACAATGTTGGCATTGCCGCCGGCATAAAGGGCTGCCGTTTTGGTCTCGGCCGTTAACGGGTTGAGGTAAACGTTGCCGCGGTTGGTGACTTGTGCGGTGTCGATGGCATAAATGCCGTAGCTGCCGGTGCCGTTGACATTGATTTGACCGCTGTTGTCAACCACGGAGCTTCCCTCGGCATAAATACCGTAGCTTCCGTTGCCGTCCACGGTAAGAGCGCCGCTGTTGGTCAGGCGGCTGACGTTATCGACCCTGATCGCATAACTGTTGTTGCCTTTGACCGTGATATCGCCCAGATTGTCAACCGTTCCTTTAGCAAGCAGCAGGCCGTAGCTGCCGGTGTTGTTCATCACAACGGAACCGCTGTTGTAAGTGGCGGTGTTGTTGGACGAGCGCAGGCCCCAGCTGTTGTCGCCGCTGATTTCGATATCGCCTTCGTTATGGAAAGTCGAAGCGCCTTTGCCGTAAATCCCGTCGTTTTGGCTGCCGCTGGCCGTGATTTTGCCGTAGTTGGTAATCGATCCGCCGTCGGTGGCGGCTAATCCGTATCCGGTCGCCTGATTGATATTGACGGCGGCATGGTTTTCAATTGTTTTGGCAAGGATGCCGTAACTGGAGGAAGAATTCATGGTGATTACGCCGCGGTTGACCACTTTCCCTTTGTCGGCGCGAATGCCGTAGGCAGCGCCGGAAGAGGTGACAGAGACGGCGCCGTCGTTGCTGATGTCGGCAGCGCTACTTTCGGAGTAGATGCCGATATTGCCGTTGCCGAACAGCAGCAGATTGCCGCTGTTGACAATGTTGTTGGCAAAAATCCCGTAAGCGCCCGACATGCTTGTCAGAGTTGATCCGATTTGAATATTGCCCGAGTTGCGAACCTTGTTGCCGTAAATTCCGGTATTTTTGTGCGAAGAACTGTAAGCAGAACCTTTCGCCGTTATTGAAATCCGGTTTTGGTTATTGATTTCATTGTTGTTGGTGAGGGTGGTGCGAATGCCGTAACTGTCTTTGCTGCCGTCGGTTACAATATTGATAATGCCGCTGGTGCTCAAATTGCGGACAGTGCCGTTTTGAGTATAAATGGCGGTGCCGGCGTTGTAAAGGTTAATCACGCCGCTGTTTTCAATGCTGCCGTTTGCAGAAGCATACAGTCCGTAAATGTCGGTCAGCGAGCCCGACGAGTTGCCGAGCGACACGTCTCCCGAATTGATTATTTTTGCGTTATCGGTCCAAATTCCGTAAGAGGACGCCGTTCCTTCGGCCGCCTGGGCATAACCGCCGAGTTGTCCGATCATGATTGACGCCTGATTGTTAACCGTATTTGAAACCGTACCGTCGGCATAAATGCCGTAAGTAAAGGCTTTGCCGTCGGTATAGATATTCAAATTGCCGCCGCGGTTGTTGGTGATGTTGCTGTTGACGGCTTTTAAGGCTGCCCCGTGTCCGTACACCATGACAGCGCCCTGATTGCCGATGTTTCCGTTAACGGATTCCAACCCCGAAGCACCGTGAATTGCGGCGGCAGCGGTACCGATTTCCACACTGCCGAAATTGTTGATACCGCCATTTTGTGCAAACAATCCGCCGATTTTTTTACCGGTTGCGAAAACCGAAGAGCGATTAAGTTTGACAATCGCCCGGTTGGTCAGGGTGTGTCCGGCGCCGGCGGTGCCGTTCAGGCGAAGGCCGTAACTGTCGGCATTGCCGTTCAAAACCATGGTGATATTGCCGCCGGACCGGTTGTCGATGTTGCCGCTGTTGACGGCAATTCCGTTTCCGGCGCCGTAAATGCGGACTGTTCCCGCATTAGAAACGTTTCCGGTCTGAGCAAAAATTCCGTTGGCCCGGGTAAACATATTGCCGTTGTCGCCGATTTTGATATCGCCGAGGTTGGTAATGTGCGTCGTATTGCCGAAGATGCCGTAAGCCGGTATCGCGGCGGAAGCGGCGGTTGACGATATGTCGATTTGCGCCTGATTGTTGACCGTAGAGTTGTTCAATCCCTGAATGCCGTACACCGACCTGTTGTTTTCGGCATAGACGGCGATATTGCCGCCGGCCGCATTGGTCAGGGTTCCGTTGCTGACATAAATGCCGCTGCCGCCGCCATAGAGGCTGATGGTGCCGCTGTTGTTAACCGTGCCGCCGTTGCTGTAGATTCCGGTCGCGGTGTTGAACAGGGTCCCGGTACCGCCGATGCGGATATTGCCGGTGTTGGTTACCGTATTGGCGTTGCCGTTGATACCGATGCCGACTTTGGTGACGGTTGCCGCTTCCGAAGTCAGAGTGATGTCGGCCCGGTTGTCTAACTGATATCCGCTCTCTGTCAAGGTCAGTCCGTAAACCGGCGCCTGATCGTCGGCACTGATCAGCACGTTGCCGCCTTTGTCGTTGGTGAGATTGCCGTTTTCAACCATGATCCCCCAGCCGCTGCCGTTCAAATTGACGGAACCGCTGTTGATCAGGTTGCCGTCGGATGCCGTTATCCCGTAACCATAACCGTTCAGGGTTACGGATCCGCTGTTGGTGAGGTTGCCGTCTTCGGCAATCAGGCCGTAACCGTTGCCGTTAAGCGTTATGACGCCGCTGTTGACGAGGTCGGCACCGGTAGCATAGACGGCGCTGCCGTTACTGTTAACGGTAATTTCGCCGCGGTTGTCGACGGCCGCTTCTTCCGACAAAATGCCGAAAACGTCGGATGCATTTTCGTTAAATTGGCTGATGACGATTTTTCCCGAGTTGTCAATATCGACGTTCCAGCCGTAAATGCCGTAGTTGGAGGGCGGCGTCGGCGGTGTTTCTTCTTCGTCGCCGCCTTCTTCCTTTTCTTCCGGAACAAACGTCATCGTAATATCGGCGGCGTTTTTGATGCCGTATCCCTCATCAGTCGCAGCCTGAGCGTAAATGCCGTAGCTCTTTTTCTCGCCGGTTCCGGCAATCGTAATGCTGCCGGCGGTTTCGGTGTTGCCGTTTTGATTGAAAATGCCGTAGCCGGCGCCGTTTATTTGAATATTGCCGCTGCTGTGGACGTCGCCCCGAACTTCGGAAGAGATGCCGTAGCCGGTATCGGCCGCGGTTATAATGATGTTGCCCTTGTTGATAACAGAACTTTCTGCATTGGTGAAGTTGCTGCCGCTGTTGGCACCGCTGACGGCCATCATTCCGTATGCGCTTCCCTCGCCGGTTACTTCAATGTTTTTGCCGTTAACGATATTGCCGCCGCGTACCGCTTGCATTCCGGCGGCCATGCTTTCGCCGCCGTCGCCGCTGACGGTAATTGAAATAAGGCCGTTGTTGGTGGCGTCGGTGCGTGCGTCGGCATGAATGCCGACCACGCCGCCGGTACCGTCAGCCAGAGAGAGCGGATTGTCAACGGCGGCGCCTTCCTCATCGCTTTTTTGCAGGGCAAGTGACAACGTAACGGTACCGTTGTTGATCAAGGTTGCTTTGTCCAATTTTTCTGCCGACCGGTTGCTTTTTACAAACGCTTTGTCGAGCCAGCTGCTCATTCCCCACAAGCTTAAGGCGCCGCTGTCGTTGCTGCTGCCCGCAAGATTGATTTCGCCGTCGTTGGATGCCGTGTTGACAAAGTCGGCGTAATAGCCGGTCAACCGGGCCTGCATGCCGGTTACTTTGCCGAAAGCATTATCGGCTTTGGCGGAAATGGTGCCGCTGTTGGTAATTGAAGAGTTGGTGTCGGCATACATCCCCATAATCTGATCGCCGGTTGTTTTGCCGGAGAACTCCATTGAGATTTTACCGCGGTTGCCGGCCGAAGAATAATCGCCGGCGACCATGGCGACGGTACCGTTTTGGGCCTTGACTTCGATGGTGCCGAGGTTGGAAGCGGAACTGTAGAGCGAAGCGTCAAGGGCAACCGTATTATTGCCGAGATTGATCGTTTGGCCGTTGTCGTTGATGACGACCGATTTGTTGTAAGCCTTCATTCCGACCTGAATATATTTTGTATAGAGGTTGACATCGGCGTCAAAATTGATCAGATCGGCCAGCGCAATGGTATCGTAAGCAAAAGTGTCGGCATTGTAAACCCACATTTTGGCATCGTTGGAAACGTTCATGGCTTCGCGGTTGACTTGGGTGACGTCGTTATTTGCAGCCACCAGAACGGCAGAGTAGGTCTCGCCTTCAGGTTCGGAAGGCGAGGTGGTGCCGACAACGTAGCTCAAGCCTTTGTCGGTGTGAAAATTGGGATCTTCGGGTTTTTTCGACGGCTCGCTGCTCGCATTGCCGCCGCCGCTGCCTCCTCCGCCGCCACCGCCGCCGCCCCCAGGACGGCCAGCCGGACTGCGGTCCTCCCGGAGCCGTTGGCCAGGGAGTAGGTCGCGCCGGTATAAATATAGTCCCCGGAGGGGGTTTGGTGAAAGCTGTCCAGATAGGCCCTGCGGCCCTTTTTGCGCTGGGCCATAGTCAGAGCCCTCCCGGTCGATGGGGATGCATAATGAGAGACATCCTCCTGCATTATACCGCACCTCCGGTCTTTTTTCAAGTGGGACTATCCGGCAGAGCGGCATAAAATCACTTTTTTTACGATATGACCAATGCGGCCCGCTCCTCCCGCGAAAATTTCTCGTTTTTTCAGCGGGGGCTTTGGGCAAAAATAGTCAATTTACATAAAACCCCTCCGGTCATCCGCCCCAAAATGCCGGGGCGGCGGACGGAAAAAGCCTATCCGTCCACCGCCCGCAGACTGACTTAGATGGGGTTGGCGTCGATCCACTTGGAGATGGCCTCGCCGATCTCCTTGATGCAGCCGGGGGCGTAGGGCAGTTTCATGCCCACGGCCTGGGCCGCCTCCTCGAAGGTTTTGGTGCCGGCGATGTCCACGAAGGCCAGGTAGCGCTTCCACGCGTCCTCCCGGTTCTCCATGGAGGCCATCCAGAACTGGAAGGCCATGGTCTGGGCCATGCAGTAGTCGATATAGTAGAGGGGGGAGAGGTAGATGTGCAGCTGCCGCTGCCAGCCCGCGCCCCGGCCGTAGAAGGGCAGGTCCTCGAAGTCGATCCAGGGGCGGTACTTCTTCTCCAGCTTCAGCCAGGTCTCGTTGCGCTGGGCGGGGGTCAGATCCGGGTTCTCGTACATGAGGTGCTGGAACTCGTCCACCATGCACCCGTAGGGGATGAAGATGAGGGAGTCCTCGCAGTGGCCCACCTCGTACTTGCGGGTGAGAGGGCCGAAGAACTTCTCGTGCCAGGGGGAGGTGAGGAACTCCATGGACATGGAGTGGGTCTCACAGCCCTCCATAGTGGGCTGCTCCAGAGCGGAAAGGCAGCCGCTGCGCATGGCCCGGTAGGCGGCGAAGGCGTGGCCCGCCTCGTGGATGAGCACGTCCACGTCGCCGGAGGTGCCGTTGAAGTTGGAGAAGATGAAGGGGGCCTCGTAGTCGGCAAACTCGGTGCAGTAGCCGCCGGGGGCCTTGCCGTCCTTGCTGAGCACGTCCAGCAGCTCGTTGCCGAAGAGGAACTCGGCGAACTCCTTCGTCTCCGGGCTCAGCTCCCGGTACATCTCCAGGCCGGCGGCCAGGATCTCGTCCGGCGTGCCCTGAGGGTTGGCGTTGCCGTCGGGGAAGAGGAGGACGTCGTCGTAGAACTTCAGCTTGTCCACCCCCAGGCGCTGCTCCTGGTCCTTTTTCACCCGGGCCACCACGGGCACCATGTCCCGGGCGATCTGCTCGCGGAAGGCGGCGCACTCCTTGGGGCCCCAGCAGTTGCGGCGCATCCGGTCGTAGCCCAGGGGGATATAGTTCTCGTAGCCCATGGCCTTGGCCTGGGCGGTGCGGTTTTTGATGAGCTTGCTGTAGAGCTCGTCCAGCTCCGCCTGGTGGCTGTCAAACCAGCGGCCCTCGGTCTCATAGGCGGCCTTGCGCACGGCCCGGTCGGGACTCTGCTTGAAGGGCCCCAGCTTGGGCAGGGGCAGGGTCTGGCCCTCCCACTCCACCATGGCGGAGGCGTAGAGCTTCTGGTACTCGCTCTGCAGCTTGTTCTCCTCCTGCATCAGATCCATGATCTCCGGCTTCATGGTGCGCACGGAGATCTCCAGGTTGGTGAACAGCAGCTTCCCCAGCTTCTCCTCCAGCTCGCCCCGGAATTTGGAGCCCAGCAGGGCCATGTTGACCTTCTGGTTCAGCTCCTGAATGGCGGGACCGATCTCGTCCACGTAGTCGTTCTCCTTGTCGTAGAACTCGTCCTTGGTGTCGATGGTGTGGCGCACATGGGCCAGGGTGCAGGCGGTGTTAATGGCCTTGCTCTCCCTCTCACAGTCCATGTAGGCGTCGATCTGCTCCTGGGCGGAGCCGGCGGCCTCGATTCTCTCCAGAATCCGGCCGAAGGAGGCTTTGATTTCCTCCAGGTTGGGTCTCACATAGGGCATTTCGGAAAATTTCATAACAGGTTCTCCTTACATATTTCTCGCCGCTGACAGCGGCGGGGGATAAATTGTTCTATCCTTTGGATGTGGGGCCTGCGCAGCCCCACGCCCCGCGGTCCGCTTTTGGACGCCCAAAAGCGGACGGAAAAA
>OFGL01001217.1_pt1 | contig 16317 bp, 21 predicted proteins | sample 1521801 | NCBI WGS metagenome assembly OFGL01 (sample SAMEA3504085, study PRJEB24116) | mouse gut metagenome | biome: mouse gut; feature: mouse-associated habitat; material: faeces | place: Denmark | collected 2011 | reverse complement strand
GGCAGAGCCTTCGAAGTCTATCGGAAGACCTGCCCTGCCTATGTGGAAGAATTCAGCGAAATACACCGCACAGAGCCATACGTGTACTCCCAGATGGTAGCCGGAGCCGACGCGTGCACCCCCGGTGAGGCGAAAAACAGCTGGCTGACCGGCACGGCGGCGTGGACTTTCGTGAACGTGTCACAGCACATTCTCGGCGTGTACCCCACGCACAAGGGGCTCAGCATTGATCCCTGTGTATCTGATGGGTTCGGTGATTTTACCCTGACCCGCAAATTCCGCGAAGGCACATACCACATTCAAGTAGTCAATCCGCACAACGTAGAAAAGGGCGTGAAATCCCTCACCGTGGACGGACAGGCTGTAGAAGGATGCGTTGTGCCGTATGTGGCGGGAAAGAAAGAGTATGACGTAGTTGTAACTATGGGCTGATCCTGATTGTAAGCAGGAGGGAAACATCTTTTCTGATTGACCCGGAAATGGTTTCCCTCCTTTTTGGGCAGCGTGAGAATCTCTGTGAAATATATCGTAAGCTTCCATAATTGTATCTTTTCACAGTGACATATACATCATATTGTGGCTGAAATTTTTCTTACCACTAATTTCCCAAAAAGTCTTGTCTTCCAGAAAAATATGTGACAAAATAATTCTTGTCAACTCTTACCCTCAGGTATAGTTTTGGAAGAAATCAGTCATATACAAATATAGTAAATTGGGAAAAAGGATTTTAGGAAACAAGCTATGAGTCAGTACATGTCTATTGGAAAAGTATCAAAGTTAAAGAACGTAAGCATCAAATCTCTGCGTTACTACGACCAGATCGGCATTCTCAAACCGGCATTTGTAAACACAGAGACCAACTACCGCTACTACACCGAAGAGCAGCTCTATCTTCTCGATGCAATCACCGTCTGCATCAAGCTTGGAATCCCTTTAAAGGATTTGAATAATTATGTGGAGGGCACCTCCATCAATCTGCAAAAGCTTCTCTATGACGGCAAGATTCTGGCGGAGCAGAAGATTCTGGATATCCACAACTGTCTTGCGGCTCTGCAGGAAACACTGCAGAACATGGCGAGTCCTGTGACAGGCCTGGCTAAAATTCCGGAAAGCAAGAGTGGAATCCTGCTGCCTGACGGCTTCTATCACAACGAGATTGTTGCCCGGAAGATGCTGACAGTGCCCCTGGACGAAATGGATGTCCCGAAATATTACGGGCAGCATATCCTGAAACTCTTCGTCACCGCGCAGCAGATGGGAACGGTAGTTGCCTATCCTTCCGGCGTACTGCACGAATACCAGAACGGCAAATATCAGCGGCACATGTTCCTCACCATCACCGGGGACGCGCCCGCTGCTGCCTCCTCAGGCCAGACTGTCCGCACCATCAGCGAAGGTGACTTTGCCTGCCGCCGAATCTCTACCCATGTGACAGACTTTGAAACCATCCGGGAAGAAATGAAAGAAGTGATAAAGAGCGACGATTTTTATGTGATTGAAACGGACACGCTTTCCGAGGAAAACAAAAAAGACGGATACCCCTTTGAACTGGAGTATCCGCTGTCCAGCTGAGCAGTGCACAGACAGTGAAATAACGGCAGTGGGGAACTTGCTCACCGAAACAATTATTTCGCTGGATGTATAGCGCCCTACCCCAGTCTGAGACGGTGCAGAACAAGCTCATAAGGCACACCCTCCGCAGGCGGCGTCCCAAGTTCCAGCGCTTTTTCAATGCACTGCTTGACAAAGCCGGACGCCTTCCTGACAGATTTGTCAAAGGGCACGCCGTTTAACGCATCCGCCGCAACAATCGCGGAAAACACATCTCCCGTACTGCACCGTTCCTCGCCTGCCCTGTGAACGCGGATCATCTGTGCTGCCGGGTCTCCTGCCTCTGTTTTTACATAGACATAGTTTGCAATATACTCTCCCTGTGGAATCCCCGTAATGACAACATGGGACGGCCCCATATCCGAAAGGCAGTCCGCCATTTCAAACAGCTCTTTCCTTTTCCATCCCTTCTCTTTATAGGGCATATCCGCAAGATGGCAGGCTTCCGTCAGATTCGGCGTGACAATATTTGCCAGCTCCACCAGCTTCCTCAGCTCCGTACATAACTCTACCGTATAAGCAGAGTATAATCTTCCGTGATCCCCCATCACCGGATCTACAATCACAAGCGTCCCTTCCCGTGAGAACTCCTTTACAAAACGTATCACAATTTCAATCTGCCTGACAGAACCGAGGTATCCCGTGGCAATGCCGTCGAACCGATTCTGCAGACCGATCTTTTCCCAGCTTTCGATATATGCTTCCATCCGATCTGTATAATCGTCCATAAAAAAATCGGGGAAAGCCGTGTTACTTGAAAAGACAGAGGTAAGCAGGGGACATGCCTGCACACCCATATAAGAAATAATCGGAAGAAGCACCGTCATGGCGCATCTTCCGTATCCCGCAATATCATTGATCACCGCTATCTTTTTCTGCATCGGTCTCTTAGCCTCTCCTTATCCATAAGCTCTTTATTTCTCTGTTTCAGTGTACTGCATCACTCCCGTTTCGTCAAATGCTTCATCTGCAGCACACGTTCACTGTCCCGCTTATGCAGGCATACCATTACCCGATAAATTTCTTTTCCCGTTTCTCCTCAATCCCGCGCATTTCCTCCGCGCTGACCACACCGACAACCTCGCCCACAGACTGGTCTGTGCCTTCCTCGCCGCCTTCCTTTTTCTTATCCCGTCCGTTTTTCACCAGCTCATCCTGCATTCTTTCAATCTGGCTCAACGCCTCTTTTGTCTGCTTTACCTCCTGAATCTTCCTAAGTATGGCGTTTATGTCTTCCGGTGAAAACAGGTCAAGACACTTCATCAGACTGGTCATATCGTTGAGATCGATCTTTACCGTTCCCACGGAAGTGTCCACATGTACCCATTCCGGATTCGAACTGCCGCCGATGGTAATAGTCGTCCCGTACATACTGTCTTTACTGATAGATACATGCGCGCCGTTATGCCAGAAATCCTTGTTGACCGTATTCCCGGGCGTGGGCTCATCCATCTGCCGCAGCACAATACCGATGGAATCCGTCGGACCCTCATACTCTCCCGACGCCATAAACTCATCTGCTCTCTTTAACTTGGAGGCAAAGCTGCCATCATTGGGATCCCCTTTCAGCCCCATCTTCTCCCGACGCGCTACGGTGCGCGCATATTCGGAAAGCTGCTTTGCCGTGTGGTTTGTCGTATCAATGCTTCCATATCCTCCATAAGGATTCCCCAAAATCATATGTCTACACTCCTTCCTTCATCGTCTCCAGCGCGAACTGCTCTATCCTATGCTCCGTCTGCTCCGGCACTTTCGCCATCTCCACCTGATAAGCTTCCATTCTGCCATCCTCGTACTTTGCTTCCACATAGACGCGGGCATCCGCCCCCTCCTCGCGCTTTCCTTTCAGCGTATAACCTTCCATCACTGCAATCCTCACGTGATCGCTGTCCTCGTAACTCATATGTCTCACCTCCACAGCCTGCAGGGCTTCCTGTGTCGCTGCAGCGTTCACGCGAATGTCCGGCACGGCACCGATCCTTCCCATGCCGACTTTTTCCGCCTTCGCTTTCGCACTGATCTGCGTACCGATAACAGCCTGTTTCGCCTCCGTCTCCGCAGCTGTGTTGGACTGCTTTTCCTGATCCCGGTTTTTCAGGTTCTGTAAAAGACTCTCCTGAAAGCCCTCCGCACGGCCGGTCTTTTTCTTTTTCTGATAAGCCGACGTCCCGTTCTGGCTCTGTACCTCCTGTATTCCCATGTTCTACGGCCTCCCTTCCGTCAGAATTTTCTTTACTTCTTCCCTGCCCCTGCGCAACCTTGTCTTGATCGTCCCCTCCTTTTCATTGAGAATCCCCGCAATCTCATGGATCGAGTAATCCTCATAGTAGAAAAGGTAGATGGGATTCCTGTAATGCACAGGCAGCTGCAGCACCGCCTCAAGCGTTTCGTCATCCCTGACCTGATAAGGCAGATAAATATTTTTTGCCGCATTCTCAAAGGACTCGTTCCATGGAACTGTCCTTTGATACCAGCCGCTTTTTAAAATGTCCAGACAAATATGAATGGTGGTCCGTATCAGCCAGGCTTTCTCATGTTCCTTATTCTGAATCGGCTTTTCATCCTTCATGTAGCGCAGAAAAGCTTCCTGCACCGCATCCTCGGCGTCCGCCCGGTTCTTCATGTTAGAGAAGGCAATCCGATACAGCATGGCCCGGTACTCTTCCACCAGATAGCTCCACTCCTGCTCCATCCCCTCATGCTTCCTTTTGTCAGTCTATAGATATCTATATCTTAGCATAACCATTCTAAATTTCGATGATCATCTTTATTATACTTTCTCTTTTCCCTCCTATCTACAATACGATTGAGAGAGGTAAAAGGTTTCATCCCCATGTAAAAAATCGTCGCTCGGCAGCGACGATTCAGAGAATGCTTCGCATTCTCCTTGAATGGTTTGCATTGTCGCAATTTTCTATTATGATTAAAAAAGGAACCCTTCTCAGGGTTCCTTGCGTATTTGAATATCAGGCTGTGACACTTACAAAAGCATTATCCCCAGCATAAAGAAATAGAAAAAGATCAAAGTCAGAATGCTTGCAAGAACAGAAAGAATCAGTCCCGCAATGGCAAGCCCTTTTCCTCCGAATCCCTTGACAAGGGAAACGATACCACAGATCAGACCTGCCAGACACAATCCAATGTCCACACCCGGAAACCAGAAAAGAATCAGACCAAGAATACCACACACCAGCGCTGCCACCGATGTCCCGTGGAATTTATCCGGCACGGCATCATACACGACCGCTTTCACCGGCTGTCCAAAATTCTGCTGATTATACTGCTGCTGCGCTCCGTAAGGCACCTGATTATATTGCGGCACCTGACCGAATGTACCCTGCCCGTTCTGCGTGTACTGCTGTCCGTTTGCGTACGGCTGCTCATTCTGCGGTGCGCTCATGAAGGGCTGCTCATTCTGGCCGTACTGCTGTCTTGGGTCCGCCCCCTGGTTATTGTAACTTCCATCGTTATATCCGAAATTCTGATTCTCGTCCATCGCGTTCCTCTACCCCTTTCTGTCCCTATGCTATCGCAAAGATAAACGCCGTAAGCGCCAGAAGCACTACCAGCAGTACAATCTGAATGATCATCGCCGGCGTGGTTTTCTTGCTCAAGGTCAGTTTATAAGTCAGAAGCGCCAGAAGCACCGTGATGGCAAGACCGATCATGTCGTACATGAAAGTGCCGATAACTGCATTGATACCTACCAGCACATTGAGCCACACAGGAATGTTTCTGATCGGCTCATAAGGTGTGCCGTCCTCCAGGTAGGTGCCGTTCACCGCAAGCCTGGTCTTGTTACCGATCACGACCAGATTACACTCTGCACCGGGAATGCTGATCTGATGATCCGCCATCCAGATCACCCAGTTTTTTGATTTCATCTTATATGTATCTCCGTCCACGATACACTTCGCGCCGCCGAACCCTCTCTTAAAAGTAATCTGATGGGGATTACCCATACTGTCTGTAACAGTCCAAATTCTTTCCATGATTCCTTCTCCTTCACACTTGAAACTTTAACTCCGACCGCATGACTGCCAGTCGATAATGTCACTATTTTACAGTATTCTACAGTGTTTTGCAAGCGTATGGAGAAAAATTCCGCTATTCCCCGTATTTTCCTTACCTTTCCCACCGCGTCATGCATTTGCTGCATGATGCCTGAGATCACGCGTAGTCCCGCTTCTCAATCACTCTGGCGCAGACTGCCGCTGCCACCGCCGTCAGAAGTAACGCCGCCAATATGGCAATCACACCCACCTGCATAAACTTTCCACTAAGCGCCTCCGGATCAATCCCCATGCCGCCGACCGTCGTACTTTGTATTTCCTCATTTTTTTCCACAAAATAGGTCATGCAGAAAAACATTGCCATACCCGGCGCAATTCGTACAATATTGCTCAACTGCTGCCAGTTTTCCTTTCCCTCTCCAAACAGATAGAAAAAAAGAAACTCTAGTGCCATAATCAGAATCCCGACTGCCAGCTCACACAGGCCAATCGCCACAGTCCAGAGCGGCAGCTCATATCCCATCATCGCGTACACACCCCACAGGATACCGCAGAAAACACCCAGCAAACCCACATAAGACAGCCCGTACAGGAAACGCCCTGCCACCCTCTCTTTCACCGTAGCAGGAAGCAGCAGCAGAAATCCTCTGTTCTTCCCGACACAATAGCCAAAAGGCGCCGTCGAAAATATGGAAGCCACAAAAGCTACATAGGAACATGTCACCAGCAAAGACATTGCGCCTTTGCTTACGCCCGTACCCACAACCCATGCCAGAACAAGAAGCGCTGGCATAAAATACATCTGTTTCCTTGTCAACATATAATCTATTTTCATAAAGTGCAATGCTCTCATTTTACTGCTCCTCCCTGCTTTTAATGTAGTGAATGACGATCTGGTCTATCGTCGGCTTCTCGAAAAGAAACGCATTCCCCAGAAGTTCCGCCTTATCGCTTGGCAGAATCGCCTCGAATCCGTAGGTCTTCTCCTCCAGCCCAATCAGCTCTTTCTTAAGGGCAGGCGGAATCTTTGCACTCTCGCCTTTTACCCGAAGGAAACTTTCAATCAGCTCATCCTTCGCGTCGTAGAGAACGGTTCTGCCGCCATGAATAAAATAAATGTAATCTGCAATGTTCTCCAGATCGCTCAATATGTGTGTGGAAAAGATCACGCTCCGCTCCCCGTCCATCACATACTCCTGCAAAAGTTTCAGGATCTCTGTCCGCATCACCGGGTCAAGCCCGTTTGTGGCTTCGTCTAACACAAGCAGCTTCGTGTCTCTGGCGAGCACCGAGGCAAACATCAGCATCACCTTCATGCCTCTGGAAAAATCTTTGACCGATTTTTTCTCCGGCAGTTTCCATTTCCGGATAAAGCCGTTGAATCGATCCGTGGAAAAGGTCGGATAAAAGTCTTTGAGCGCGGTGCGTATATGTCTGATTTTAAAGTGCTCGGGAAAATAGGATTCATCCCCCACATAGCCGATCTTCTCCTTGTAGGCCCTCATGTCCTCTCCGCAGGACAAACCGTCAATATACACCTCGCCCTCCGTACACTTTACCATACCCGTAATCAGATTTAAGGTCGTCGTCTTCCCTGAGCCGTTCGCCCCCACATACCCCATAATATAGCCTTTCGGCAGGGTAAAACTGATATTCTTTAAATCAAAGCTTTTGTAATGCTTTGACAGATTTTTTACTTCCAGCAGTTCCATCTTTCCCATTCCTTTCCGAAACTTTATGTTTCCAACAAGTTATGAAAAATATCCGTCAGTTCGCCTTTGGACATTCCAATTGTTTTCGCTGTCTCTATGGCCGTGGAAAGCCCCTCCTCAATCCGCAAAAGGTACTGCTCCCGCAGCAGGTTATTGTCTCTTGGAAGCACCACGCTTCCCTTGCCCTGCATGGTGGCGACAAAGCCTTCCGCTTCCAGCTCACTGTACGCGCGGGTGGTGGTAATCACACTGACGCCAACCTCCTTCGCAAGCTGTCTGATGGAGGGGAGTGTCTCTCCCTCCGGGATCTGTCCATTTAGGATCTGTTCCTTGAGCTGCTCCCTGATCTGCGCGTAGATCGGCAGCTCGGATTGATTCGATATGATAATTTTCAATGCATGCCTCCCTCATCCTTTCCGCGCTCCCTGTCGTCACAGTTTGCGCTACCAGTATATACTGTATATATATCATTATATACAGTATGAACAGTTTGTCAACATCTGTTTCCTAAAAAAGGACAAAAAAAGAGCAGGATTATCATTCCCGCTCTAACCGTTTCTTTTTTAATCCGTTATGAATCCATACAAATAACAAAATGATAATGCTGATCCACTGTGATGTCGACAGCGCTCCCAAATGTCCTCTGACCAAATCGCCTCTGAGAAATTCCAGCAGGAATCTGACGCAGGCATACATCACCAGATATTTTTCAAAAACTCCGGCCTTCTCATAGTCGTCCGCCCTCTTTAGAAGAACATGTACAAGCGCTCCAAAAATCACCAGATCGGCAATCGCTTCCATCACCTGAACCGGAAACAGGCGGACACCGTTCGGCGCGTACAAGGAATCTGCATAGCTTATCCCTATACACAATCCGGTTTCCCTCCCGTAGCAGCAGCCGACGAGCGCGCATCCCACTCTCCCAAGCGCATGTGCCAGCGGCATAGCGGGCGTCATCAGGGACAGCGTTTTGACATAATCAAGTGAAAAGTACCGGGATGCCGTTTTTATGGCGCAAACCGCACCGAGCAGTCCGCCGTAAAAAACAAATCCGCCGCTTACCATGCTTCCGAGATACGGCCACAGAGCCACTTCCCCGCTTCCAGCGGTCCGCGCGATGTTCGGAATCCCGATCAGAATGTAGAGAACCTTTGCCCCCACGACCGCCCCAAGCGCAGCCCAGACATAGATATAAACAAAATCATCAAAATCCCCGGATTTCACTCTTGTAATAAAGAAAAGATATCCGATTCCCAGCAGAAAACCTGCCACTCCGCACAGACCGTAGGCGCTTATAGCGTTTAATCCGATAAGTATTTCTTTCAACTCAGGCGACCTTTCGCACAATCTTAACTCAATGCAGCCGCAGTTCCTAAAATACCCACACAGGCCACACAAGCCACAAAAACAAGCGTGCTGCCGATCACGCCGATCAGAGAGCACACAAAGCCTGCCGTCCTCATTCCGCCGACAAAACCTGCCTTCTTCGCATTGGACGCACAGATCAGACCGATCACGCCTGTAACAAGACCGATCAGCGCTCCCATGCTAAAAAACCACGTAACGATAGAGACAATACCCAACACCAGACTGGCAACTGCCGCGCCCTTTCCAGGTTCATTCCCGTTTGCATAATTGTTTTCGTTCATTTTTTCTCTCCCTCATGCTTTATCTTTTTGTTTACAACAACAGATTAATTATACTTGATTCCCAATAGAAACTCAAGTGCCGCCAGACAGATTTGCCGTAATGGGAAATGGTCAAAAAAAGCGAAAACGCCTCCTTTAGCATTTCCGCCTCTCAAAAAAGTCCCGTGCGCTAGAGGATTCGAAGCTAACCTCAAATGCCCGAAAACCCAGTAAAGAAAGGAGGTTGCGCCATCTTCCCTCGATGAGTGTAACAAAGGTGTAACTGATTGAAAGGCGGCGCTTTCTCATATTAAAGCCTTACTGCTTTACCAGCAAAAGGCTGTGCCGCCTCAAAATGAGATGCCTCCGCACTGATTTCTTCTGGCGTCTTAGCATCAAAATAATCCCTCTGCCATTTTGTATAATCAAATTTTTCTCGAATAATTGCAGAAATAAAATGCTCCGCTTCAACAATACCCATCTGTTCCGTTAAACATCTCATTCCCCGGTTCAAAATCTCAACAGTACTTATCGCCATTTATTCATCCCCTTCCATATCTGTAATAAACTCTATCGGTGTCACCATTTTTATCTCTTCTGTACGATACTTTAATAGTCGTACATCAGTAGTTATAAAATATTCACATCTCGCATAAATTGCCGAAGCAACATGACAGGCATCTTTAAATTTAACCCCTGTTTTCATAATCTCAGCGGCTTTTGCCTCCACTGCTTCTTTTCGTTCATCACCTACATATCCAAAGGCATTCTCCCTCATAAAGTCAAAAATTGTATTACGCCGCATTTCAAACGGATTTTTACTGCACTCATACCTGAGCATATATGATACAATTAACTCCAATTTTTTATCTTTTATCAAAGATTGAATATACAATTTAGACTGGGTTTCCATAGCAACTTTTAGCTGTGACTGGTCATCGTATGGCCTGTTATAGCAACACATATCAAGATAAATCCTCAAATCATGACCTCCCACTCTGCTTTCTTCTGCTCCCGCAAACTAAGGCCTTCATACTTTGCCAGCATACCATCGCCTACCTTACCGTTTCACAAATTATTATATTTATATTATACCCCAATAAAAACTTGTTAGCAAATAAAACTTCTCTGAACAAAACAACGTACTTGCGCGGGAACGCCAACTGGCACAGGCCGCTACCACCTCAATTTTCAGGAATACCCCCGCCATCAAAAATTATTAATCAACGGGCGGCTTTTCCTTTTCCCGTACCCCCGGGAAAAAATGGCGCAAATACGCGCTTCCCTATATTTGATTAAAAAATAAGATTATTTTTAGGGGCAAACGGTAATCAAATTTTTAATCAATTCTTTCTTGCCAAAAAAAACGGTAATCAACTCAGTGCGCTACCCCGGAAGACCTTACATTGCATAAGTGCCACTCAATACAAGGCAGGGAAAGTCGTGACAGGGGAGGCCACCTCCCATCATATACCATATGGCGCATGGACATCGGCTTCCATCTGGCGGATGAGCCCAAGAGACTGGATGGCCTTTGGAAGCACATGGAGGTTTTTTCACATATGGAAGCATTCAGTAAAACTCAGTACCCCAAGGCCGACACAAAGCAACTGGCAAAAGCAAGTACCCCTGAGGCTGGAACAAAGCAACTGGCAAAACTCAGTACCCCAGAGCAACCCATCATAACCGGCTGAGCCGGTGAACTGCCAAAGGCGCAATACATAACGCTGGCCGCATCGCCTCACACCCCATACTGGTCTGAACCCGCCCGCCACCCCTGAGAGATACCAGCCGTCTTTATTCAGCTATCCGGAGAATATCTGTAACCTTCTTTCTTTTCCCCAATGTTCCTTAAGCCCGGGGGTACTTATTATACTGTCAATAAAAGAACTCTACATATATCTGAATAAACAATGTATATGAAACATGTTTTTTTATATCTATAACCCAAGAAAGACCTGTCCGTCCGGGCAGGTCTTTCTTGGCTGTTTCTTGCAGAATCAAAACATATGTACCATCTTATTCATCTGTCAGGGTGAAGCGTAGATATCCTTCCCCATAATATGGCAGTTCATCCATCGTATACAGTCTGGCTGTATAGTCATTTTTATCATACTCCTCCCCTTTTTCTGGTGAAGTATAGCCAAACTGGAACACTGTGCCGTCATAATCAGCCGGGCAAGTCACAGTATACGTTACGATGGACAGCGGCCAATTATTCTCCTGCTCATACTCGGTCCGTATATCATAGTATTCATCGCCAATCCTGACTGCATCCTTGGTCTTAGCATTCCCCCTAAAGTATGTGCCGGTATACCTGTCAAATGAGCTGGTATTCCACCTACAGCCAGTTACTTCTTCCGGCATATTGCTCATATCAACTGTATACACTGCGGTCACTTTCTTGAAGCCTTCGTCTGCCCCTTCTATTGTCTCTGAGATGGCAACATTCACACCCGCCTCAAAATCGCACACATAATCTTCCACATAACTGTCATAACCGTATAAATTCACAGGCCAATCTCCCTGCGGTGTAATGGCTATCCCGTGTTCCTCCAGCCAGTTGACAGGTTCCAGCTCCGTCTCATCTTCCGGCACTTCGCTCTCTTCCGATTTCTGCCCTGCATCTGCTTCCTCCGGCTCATTCCCAGCACCGGGTTCTTCTACATCAGCTTCCTCTGATTCTTCTGAACCGGGTTCTTCTTCCACATCCGCCTCCTCAGCCGCATCTGTCCCCTCTTCTTCTCCTGCTGTAACAACACTGCCGCTGTCAGCCGGCTTTGCGGTATTGCCGCATCCCGCAAGCAGGGAGGCAGATAAAGCCGCCGCAAGCATCCTCATTAACATTTTCCGCTTCATCAGATAATCTCCTTCCTTTCTCACCATCCATCATGGCTTTCTTCATGCCCCGATGCTACAAAATACTGGAATGCCTTACATCCCACAACCTCATTGAGGGCTTCCTGAAGCCGGCTCAGCACCTCCCCGTCATATGGGTATTCGTCATACTCCATAAAATTGAGACTGACATAGTCATCGCCTATGTAATAGTCCTCATCCCTCCAGACACTGCCGCCCAGATACCTTGAAATAAAGCCGCTGATGATATCGTTTTCTTCTTCCGCCCCGCCTTCCAAGACATCTGCCAGCATGCCCTGCTGGGCATCTGTCAGGGTACACCCCGGCTTGCATTGGAATATGACGCAGTCCATAAAGGCCGGGGGAACTGCCTGTGCCGCCTCTTCCCGAGCTGTCTCATGGAATGCCGCCTGGATCCTGCCATACTCTTCGGGGGATATCCGCTGGTTGCAGTAATCATCAATCCCCTGCCTTACTGCGGACAGGGCGTTGCTCAGGGTTTTCCCACATACAGGCAGCGGCTCCACTATCTCAGGCAGTTTTCTTGCGGTAGCCCTCCCAACACAGTCCAAAAGTTTAAAAATATCATTACTGTTCATACTGGTTCTCCTTTCCTTCTGTATTTTCCCGAAGCAAAAAAAAGGAACCGCGATTGCACGACAACTAATCGCAGTCCTTCCAGACTCCGATTCCTCACTGGGGAGTACCCCGGCGGCAAACTGCCCGCCGCCAACGCACTCCAGTGAGAAATCAAGAACGGGGTGCAAGTATGCGTCCACACTCTACACCCCGTTTCTATATCATGAGGCACAGACAGAGCCTGACAGCACGCAAAAGGCATTGTTTTTTATGCCCGATTACCTTATAATAATTCTTGCGTGTATCGCGGACTTTGTCTGTATCGTGTGGTAGTGAGATTACCATCCCTTACCCCAGAGAGCGCCAACTCTCTGGGGTGGTACACCGTATTGTCCTTGAATTTCTCAAACTACATTTTAGCATACACGATTATTCTTTACAAGCATCAAATGGGGCGGCTTTCTGCGGCTTCTTTTTTCTCTCTTGCGAAACTTCCACGTCAGTATTATTCATTGGTTCTTCCCTCATATACTCTGACACGCCGGTAAAAAGTGAATGGCTTCAGTCCTAACTCGCGCATCGCCTCTACCCCCTTGATCCTGCCGGACTTCCATCTGCCGTAGACCTCCATAAATCTCTCTTCGTCAATGGCGAGCGGCTTACGTCCTTTATACTTCCCCTTCTGTCTGGCAATCTCAACCCCCTCTCTCTGACGGTCTAAGATATACTCCCGCTCTAACTGTGCAATTGCGCCAGCAGGATGAGAGTCAAAGATATTGACTACATCGACATAGAGGAACTTCTGATCGCGGAGATTCAGCGGCTCAATCTGAAAAAGAAGGCTCTTGGTAACTTGTTCGGATACTTAAAGAGTGTGTTCGCCTACGCCATGCGCAAACGCATCATTCGGAGCAGCCCCTGCGATCTGGTGGATCTATACAGTCCCATCGCAGGGCAGCTGCCTCACCTACCCGCAGTCCCGTATGAAGGCAGATCTCGATAGCGTAGTCTGCCATGTAAAGAGGGGTACTCTGCTTGGTGCTGATGGAGCGTATGCAGAAGTGCGGATATCTCAGCATCAGTCATCACCCGCTCGGTACTTGGTCTGGCAGTGTTGTCACAGTAAGGGCGTCTTATATCCTTTCGGTTCCGTATCTGCAAACTTATTAATTGAAATTATCATTCCGCTCTCATGAAATGTCTTTTTAAAATCCTCCCATGAATCATAATACTTCCGCATCTTCAGTTGGGATGCTGTAAAGATCTTTGGAACTGCTTTAAATCTATACTTCTAATTTCTACATTTCTGTATCTTCTATTAAATTTTCACTCACATAATGAAACTCCAAATCCGTCTGCGAATTGCAAATTTTCGGACATAAAGGTTATGCACATTTTTATACCACTCATACTGCCAATATGAATAACATCTATGTCCCTTATCCAGAACCCACGTTCTATATTTGCAATTATATCGAACTTATATTCTGTTTTCAATAGTAAAAAAATACCAGCCATCAAAAATAAGCGATGGCCGGCAAAGTTTTATTGGTTATCTTCAATACTATTCGCATAGTTCAATCTGCAATGCTCTACCATGTATGTATCTTAATGCATTGAATAATTGACATATATCCTGACCATATACTTCATTTACATACTCTGTATATGATTCAGCAGATTCTAAAACACATATATACATTGCATCTGAAGCAACAAAAGCCTTACACCACTTTTGATTCTGTCTTGCCAAAAATATATCTGCACATGCCCTTTCTTCAAGAACTTTTTCATACATCATATTTTCGATTGTTTCAAGAGAATCATCAGATGCTTTCTCAATAAGATTTTTATATGCCCTTGATATATTATCCTGACTCAATTTTTCATCGAGTTTTTCGTCTGGAACACGATTTCTAATATCTTCAACAACAACTTCTTCTATAACTTGTTCCATAATATCATGCATTAAATCTCTTGCCATATAGTTCTCCCACATTGATTCAATAATACTATATCCGCTACTACTCTTCTCAAATACTATTCCGATCTATTTCATTTTCATATTGTGACAATTTACGTCCAAGCACATTGCCACATTCATTATAGAACCACATACCACTAATAACAATATCTGTATCTTCTCCCCAAACATCCTTTTTATAAACTTTTTGCCCTAATGAAATATTTCTACTTTGGCATTGGGGACAATGAGATGGCTCTTCAAACGTCAATATAGACATAATTTCCCTCTCAAAACTTTTTAAATAATCATACCATGCTAACCAACAACATTCAATTATCAGATAATAATATACATCAAGAATTACTAGCCATTTTTTAATAGATAGTCCTCTATTCTTTTCTTTACACTTCTTTTTCAAGCTCTTCAATAGCAGTTAAAATATATGATTTCCATTTTACCATAAGTTTATCTTTTTTAATTGATACAAAAAGCAGTATACAAAAAAATACTAATATAAATATCAGCAATAAACTATAATCAAAAATAGCCTCATCCTTTAAACTTGCCACTATACTATATAGTAATGTTAATGCGCATATTGCCATTGAAATGCTTGAAACCAATGAAGAATATGATCCTAAAAAATGGTCTTCTCTGCACTCAGACTTTAATAATAACAATCGATTTTTATCTATGCGATTATCACCTTTAAATATGTACTGTTTCACCACATATTTAGCACACATATAATTGTCACCAGGACAACGATAATTTCCACACCCTGTCTTCCCTTTATCTAAAGATTTGCACATCTTTTCTAAATCATTCATTATAATAATCCTCTCTTGTATATTAATAAATATTATCATACAATAATACTCATGGATATTCAACAATCACCTAAAATATATTCGCATCAGATATCTTTTCACGCATAACTCTCTCAAATCTACCCTTAACATCATCCACGATAAGTCCTACACCTATTTCATTTTCCAGATACATTCGCAGAATTTCTTCTTCTGGAAAATCCATAAGAACATCTAATATTGCACGAATATAATTTAAGACAGTCCTAGTCAGTGCGGATCGTTTCCGCATTCATCAATTTTAAATACTGGCCTAAAGAATAAGCCTGTTTCCTGATCTTCATGGTTTTCCCTCCCTTAAAATAGGATCCTTATGTTTTCGTAGCTTCTCATTGTCTGCATGTCGTCCGCATATTCCCTTGCGGATATCTCCAGTATCTCCCTGACCTCATTAGGCTTATAGCCGTCCATCAAAAGATTTAAGATGCTTACCTGCTCATTGGAAAGCCTTGCTATGTACATCCGCACTTTATCCTGATACAGTTCCCTTCCCTGTGCTTTGGCCGCTTCCTCAAACGTGTCAAAATCCGATGGCATCTTTTCCAGCAGACTGCATTCCCCCTCATCCCCCACGGCCACATCAAGTGAGGCTGAAAGCCTGTCCGCCCTCCGCTTCTCACGGTTTCTCCTCGTGATCTCCGTCATGATTTTATTTGTCAGGCAGGCATACAAAAATCCGTCAAACGACCGCTCACCGTCATGTCTTTTCATCACATCCACAAAGACCTCATTGGCAAGGGAATAAAAATCATCCATGTCCTTATCTGACAGGCCGCCAAATCTCACTAAGATCCCGTCAACAACTTTATGAAGTTTCCTTGCATTGTCGGAATAATAGTCTTCCAGCATGCTTTCCTGCAATGATGCCATGTCCGCACTTCCCATCTTCTCAGATCCTTCCATATGATTTTGTGTAGAACGTTCCTGATTATTGTTCAATATATTGAAATGGGTGTGTAGGGAATCGAACCCTACGGGAACCGTTCACCCTGTTGCCTGTCAATGATTTTTTTGCTTTGGCTTGTCCTCATACCATTTAATGGAGCCACCTTTGAAGTTGGTCTTAGGCTGGTAAATGCC
>OFGL01001213.1_pt1 | contig 16351 bp, 18 predicted proteins | sample 1521801 | NCBI WGS metagenome assembly OFGL01 (sample SAMEA3504085, study PRJEB24116) | mouse gut metagenome | biome: mouse gut; feature: mouse-associated habitat; material: faeces | place: Denmark | collected 2011 | reverse complement strand
CATCGGCTTTGTCGGTGAATTACATATCACACCCACAAAGCGGTGGACAGCGTTAAAGCCTAAGAATTGTACGGTGTGCGGTGTTGAATATGTTCCCCGCTCTGGCATATCGAAGTATTGTCCCACTTGTGCCAAGAGGATACAGAGGGAGAAATCAAACGAGAGTAAACGCAGGAGCAGGGAGCGAAACAGACAGTCATGTATTGAACTGTCCGCAAAAAATGACCGACTGACTTGGAACAAAGGCTCGGAAGAATTGTCAGACGAGGTAATGAAAACGAAGAAGTTGAGATTTACCGATATGTTACAGAGGGTACTTTTGACGCATATCTATATCAGTTGGTTGAAACAAAACAGAAATTTATCAGTCAGATTATGACGGGTAAGTCCCCTGTTCGTTCAATGGAAGATGCAGACGATGCTGCTCTTTCCTATGCCGAAGTTAAAATGCTTGCAACGGGTAATCCGATATTCAAGGAAAAAATGGACTTGGAAATTCAGTTGCAGACACTTACAATGCTCAAGACAAGTTATTTATCCGAAAAATACAGTCTTGAGGATAAAATCAATAAGGAATACCCACAGAAAATTGTAGCATACAAAGCTGAAATATTAGGTCTTGAAAAGGATATGCAGAGGGCAAAAGAACATCCGAAAATGGTTGGTGATAGGTTTGCAGGCATTAAAATCGGTGATGATTTCTTTACCGAAAAAGAAGATGCAGGCAATGAGTTAATCAATCAGTGCAAGGCTATCGGGAACAGTGATCAACTGCACCTGATCGGCGAATACAGAGGTTTTGAACTTTATGTAACATATGAGAAATTCAGACACGATTATATGTTTCATCTCAAGGGAGAAATCAGTCATTCGGGTACAGTCGGCACGGATGCAGGCGGTAATATCAAAAGGCTTGATAATGCCATTGAGGGTATTGAAAAACGCAAAGCCAATTGTGAAAATTCACTTTCTGAAACTGAAAAACAGCTTGAAATAGCCAAGAATAACGCTAACAAGCCATTCACACAGGAAGAAGAACTACAAAGCAAGCAGTCAAGATTGAATGAGATAAATATTGAACTTAATCTTGATGAGAATGGTGTGCAGGTGTTTGATGCCGAGCCTGATGAAATGGATATGAAGCCGAAATCAAGAGAGCAGATTGCCACGAGATAAGCATATATACCGATTGGTTTTCTTTTGAAAATCAGTCGGTTTTTTCTGTTTTGAAAGGAGGTGATTTGCATAGACAAAACAGAGTATTACAACGATAAGTTGTATAAGAAAATGCGAGCAGAGCTTGATCGATTCATTTCAGATTGGAAATCAAGGCCGTCAGCAGATACAGTAGAACTCGCTTATGAACTGACATTTAAGGAAGATATACTGAACAGCTTTGATTTTGATTTGGTAGGCAGAACTATTCCTGTTGAACAGGCAAAGGCTTTGCTTGCTATGAAACATCCTCTTGATTATCTCTATCAAGAATGGATTGAGTATGATGATTCTACGCTTGATATACTGCGTGACAGCAATAATCTTGCGATTGAAAAAGCAGTTAATCATATGAAATCACGCACAGATATTGAAATGGAAAGAGGGTAATTATGATGAAAAAACAGGAGAAATATATGACTGAAAATCTAACTTTTATTGACTTTTTCAGTGGTATAGGAGGTTTCCGCAAAGGCTTGGAACTTTGCGGAATGACCTGTAAAGGTCACTGTGAAATTGACAAGTACGCAGACAAAAGTTATCGTGCAATATTTGATGTTAAGGAGGATGAATGGTATGCAGAGGACATCACAAAAGTTAAAGGAGAAGAATTCCCAAGAGTCAATATCTGGACAGCAGGATTTCCGTGTCAGGACATTTCTGTCAGCGGCAAACAAAGAGGGCTTGCAGGAGAGCGAAGCTCTCTCTTTTTTGAAATCATTAGATTGCTCAAAAGCAAAAATGCCGAAGATAGACCCGAATGGCTCATCTTTGAAAATGTTAAAAATCTGTTCTCAATTAACAAAGGATGGGACTTTGCGACCATTCTCAATTCGCTGGCCGAAGTCGGCTATAATATCGAATACGGACTGCTTAATTCAAAATTCCACAGCGTACCTCAAAACAGAGAACGAGTGTATATTGTCGCTTATCGACATTTTAGAGCCGACAGTAGACGAAAAATATTTCCTGTCACAGCATCAGACTCAAAGGCTCTTATACAGCTAATCGGGGGCAGACAGGGTGACAGAGTATATGACTCAAAAGGTATAAGTTGTACGCTGACTTCACAGGCAGGTGGCTTTGCAGGCAAAACAGGAATGTACTTTATTGACCTATGCAAAGGCAAGCCGACAGTAACAGAAAATGCCCGATGTATTAAGGCAAGATATGATAACGGAATATCAAATTTTTCAGCGGATAAGTCAGGTGTATTGTGCTTATCCGCTGATTGTTCTGAAAGGACAAACGAGATATTCCCTATCAAATTTCAAAGAGGTAATCCGAAGATTAATGAGAAAGGAATCAGTAATTGCATATCGGCAGGATATAACAAAAGCGGTGTAAATAACAGAGGTGAAGCCACAGGGGTATTCTATGGCTGCCGTGCTGTTTTAACTCCTGACAGAGAGAAAAAACGGCAGAATGGCAGACGATTTAAAGAGTGCGGAGAGCCTGCATTTTGCCTTACAGCACAGGATAAGCACGGTGTATATTTATGCTCTTGCAGTGATTGTGAACACGCAATGCCGATTAAAAATGCAACGCAAAAAGGATATGCCGAAGCCAAGTGTGGTGATGCGATTAATCTTGCATTTCCTGACAGTAAAACACGCAGGGGCAGAGTTAGCAAAGGTTGTACACAGACACTTGATACCTCTTGTAATCAAGGGATTGCGTTATCGGGATGTGGCAGAATACGGAAACTCACACCGAGAGAATGTTTCAGATTGCAAGGATTTTCAGACGAAATGTTCGATAAAGCTGCCGCTGTAAACTCTGACAGTCAGTTATATAAGCAAGCAGGAAATGGCGTAACAATCCCCGTTGTCTATGCAATCGGAAGCCGTATATCCGCTATCGAAAACGAACTTATGCTCACGCAGAAAGTAGCATAACAAGAGAGTTATACGGGCAACCCGTAAGGTGTTGCATCACCTTAGCAAGCAGACCGTTTTTACTCCTATCGTCAAAAAACAATAGCTTGTTAGGGGGATGCCCCTAAAACCCCTTGAAAAGAAAATTATTATAGAAAGGATGATAAAATGAAAGCAGTAATATTTTTTATCGGTCTGCTAATCGGAAGCATATCTATGTGTCTTGTTCAGATTAACAGACAAACTGAAAATGAATTGAGAAAAGCTGAACACTCTCATTCGGAGGTCGGTAGTGAAACGGAAAATTAAAAAGCAGTTTTGGTGCAACGAAAATGAAGATAATACTTTGAAAGATAAAGCAAGCAGATGCGGTATAACAGAAGCCGCTTTTTTGCGTTTGGTTATTATGGGCATCGTTCCTAAAGAAAAACCCGACAAAGCGTTCTATGATGTAATGCGAAATCTCTCGTCAATGACTAACAGTTTAAATCAGGTTGCTGCCAAAGCAAACTCACTTGATTTTGTTGATGTTCCTCTGCTTATGAAAACAATCAATAATATTGAAAAGATGAGATATGAGTTACACCAATATTATATCAAGCCTGACAGAGATACTCACCTATGGCAGTAACAAAACTGTGGAAAGTTGAAAACAATCTGAAAAAAGTTCTTGATTACACAAAAAATCCTGATAAGACACGCAAGTTAAATTATTCACTTGAAGATATACAATCTTTGAAAAATGTGCTTGCCTATGCAAAGGATGAAGAAAAGACTGAACAGGAATTTTATGTGAAAGGTATTAACTGTGATGCGAAAACTGCTTGTCAGGAATTTATTGATGTCAAAACGCAATTTGGAAAAGCGGATGGAATACAAGCCTATCACGGATACATGAGTTTTATGAATACTGATAATGTTACACCCGAACTTGCCCATCAAATCGGAATGGAATTTGCAAGACGAGTATGGGGTGACAGATTTCAGATTGTTGTCACTACTCACCTAAACACAAAATGTCTGCACTGTCATTTTGTTATCAATTCAGTTTCATTTGCTGATGGGAAGATGATGCACGGAAAGGAAAAGGTTTGGTTTTATTTTCGTCACATAGCTGATGATGTTTGCAAGGAATATAACCTATCTGTTATTGAAAATCCTGATAGAAACAGACCACCAAATTTTATTGTTATGCAGGACAGAAATAATGAAGGTCAGCCGACAAGGTATAATCTCATTCGTAATGCTATTGATGAAGCCATTGCAAACAGCGGCTCAATGGCAGAGTTCAAACACAATCTTTCTAAAATGGGATACAGTTATAAAATCAGTCCTAATCTGAAATATTGGACAGTAATTCCAAAAGGGTATAAACAATCTGTAAGGCTTTACCGCTTAGGTGATAATTATACCAATATCAGAATACAGGAACGAATTGCAGAGAACGGTTTATATATCCGATTAAAACCTTTTCAGAAAACTATATCCTATTCCGTTCCGAAAGAAATTGATTTGCGATGCAAGAAAGGCAGTCTATATAACCGCTATCTATATTACTGCTACAAGCTCGGTTATCTTCCGAAAAAAGAAAAGCCGAAATACAACAATGCAAAGCTACATTACCTCTTAAGAGAAGATTTAATGAAGCTTGATAAAATCACAGAAGAAACAAGGCTGCTTGCCAAGTATCAGATTGATACAGACAAGCAGCTTTTTTCTTTTAAAGATACACTCGAAAATGAGATTGCTAATCTTACGGCAGACAGAACACATCTGCGAAACAAAATACGAAGAAAGAATATTGATGATGTTACTCTGTCTAAAGCCAAAGACGAGATTTCTCAGATCAGCAGTAAATTAAAAACACTGCGAAAAGAAATTGCTCTATGTGAAGATATTGCCGAAAGGTCAAAAGTTATGGAAAAGAATATTGAACAGATAGAGCGAGATGAAGAAAAATCCAAAGACAAGGAAGTGAGAAGGAATGAACAATGGCGGTGATGCAGCCGAACAGATTGTAAGGCTATCACTTGAGGGATTTGAAGTTGCCGCAAAAGTCACAGGCGAAGCCGTAAAAGACATAGCACTCCTTTTAATTTCTGTTCTTAAACAAGAGCAAAAGACAAAAGGTAAAGCAAGGCTTACGAATATGATTAAGTCCGGCAAGGAATTAAAAGTCTTTTCCATTGCTCAAAAAGATTTACAGAAATTCACTAAGGAAGCAAAAAAGTACGGCGTACTTTATACTGTTCTGCGTGATAAATCAAACAAGAGCAAAAATGCCGAAGTCGATATTATTGCCCGTGCCGAAGATGCGTCAAAAATTCAGAGAATTGTTGAACGCTTTGAACTTGGTACAGTTGATAAGGCTGAAATCGTCACACAGGCTGAAAAGAACATCGAAAAGCGAAAGTCTGAAGAAATTGAGCCGTCTGCACCGAGTGAAAATACGGATGCACTTCTTGATGCAATATTTGCAGATGATACAGAAGTATCAACAGAAGAAGCAAAGGCACAAAGTGTTCCCGAACAGGAAACCCCTGTCAGAGCAGATACTGATTTTCTTTTTGATGCAATCAGTCAGGAGCCTGTAGAGAAAGAAACCAATTCTGCAAACCCCTCTTCAGCGAAAACGGAAAAAAGCCCTCCGTCAGAGCTTTACTCAAGCAAAGAAGAAATGTTTACTGATAAGGGTACTGTAAAGAAATCTGATAGAGAGTCCGTTCACGAAAAATTGGAAGGCTACAAAACTCAGATTAGAAAGCAGAAAGAATCAGAAAGCATTTCCAAACAAGCTGATGAGAAACCAAAGGCTGATTTAAAGCCTGCCGTTACTGAACATCAGCAACCTAAAATCAATGTGAAAAAATCTATACCAAAGGAGAAATAATCTATATGGCATATAAACCGAAAAGAAGAAATTTTTTGATGTCAACAGACGAATACTCGAAATTCAAAACCGATGAGAAGAAATATGACTACGGACTTATTGACAAAAGAACAAATGAAATTGTATCAAGTCCTGAAAAGCTGTTTGAATATCTTGAATTTCAGTCACGAATGGATCGTTACACTGTTGCAAATGCAATGCTCATTATGTCAAGGTGTCCGCAGGCTTCACAGCTTAAGGAAAAGGAAGATTGGGAAAAGCTGAATATTTCAGTGAAAAAGGGTGCAGAAAAAATCCATGTGTTTGAGCCTAAGAAATATTTTAAGAACGGAAATGCGCATACGAACACCAATGTAAAGTATGTGTATGACATCTCTCAGACAAATGCTTTGCCCGATCCCGAAAAGCCAAAGAAATATGATGACAGAACACTTGTATCTGCTTTGCTTGCAGCGGCAAAGATTGAAAAGACTGTCGCAGAGGAATTGCCTATTCCGAACTCTTGTGCTTTTTATGATAGTGAAAACAACACACTTGTTCTCAAAGAAAAAGGCGGTAGCGGTGCAAAACTCTTTCAGGATATTGCAAGAGAATTGACACTCTCTGAAATTGCCTACAACAGTGATGAATATAACCGTAGTGAGTGCGAATTTTCTGCCGAGTGTTCGGTCTATATGATTTGCAAGAAATACGGAATTGACACGCAGGGACTTAACCTCAACTCTGTTCCTAAAGAATGGGAGAACAAGGAAAACAAGGATGTTCGCTTGAATCTTACTATGGCAAGAGATTCCCTCAACACTATCGGCTCAAGAATGTATGCAGTGCTTAATCGTGATAAAGAGCCAAAGCAACAGGAACAGTCACGCTAATGAGGTGTATCAATGAAAGAAGAAAGATACTATTTCTCATTTGACAGTTGTGAGCAAGGTATATTGCTGCGAACTTTGAATGACAAGAAAACCGACCTTATACGAAACGGAAAATCAACCGATGCAGTTGATGAACTCATTGTAAAGGTCGGAACTGCTCCGACCAAGAAATTTAAAACAGTTGAAAGGTCAAGTGCCTTTGCAAGATAAGAATAACAAACAGGCTTTAACTATATTGTCTGTTTTAGGTATTCTTCCTGTCATTTGGTTTGGATTAAAGATTGCCCCTTCAGTTCAAGGCGGTCTGCCTGAAATATTATCAAAAATGACAGAAATATCCAATCATCCGTTTAATATATCAATTTGTGAGGACAGTGTAAAAACTGTCCTCATTTTGCTTTTGGTATATGCCGTTGCCGTATGTGCTTTTCTATCAAACATGCGAAACTACCGCAGAGGTGAAGAACACGGCTCAGCCAAGTGGGGTAACAAATTTAAGGTAAACAAGAAGTATCATCAAAAGCCTGATAACTATAACAAAATAATGACACAAAGTGTGAGTATCGGTCTGAATGCAAGAAAGCACAGACGAAATCTGAATACTCTCGTCTGCGGAGGAAGTGGCGCAGGTAAAACCTTTTTCTATGCAAAACCAAACATTATGCAATGTAACTGTTCGTATGTCATCACTGATCCAAAAGGAGATATACTGCGAGATTGCGGTGTAATGCTCAAAGCAGAGGGATATAAAGTCCTTGCACTTGATTTAATCAATATGGAACAAAGCAACTGCTACAATCCTTTTGTATATTTGAAAAATGACAATGATATTCAAAGGCTTGTGACTAACCTTTTCAAAGCCACTACACCTAAGAACTCGCAAAGCAATGATCCCTTTTGGGACACGGCTGCTCAAATGCTTTTACTTGCACTGATATTCTATCTGCACTATGAGGCCCCCGAAGATGAACAGAACTTTGCAATGGTAATGGAAATGCTCCGTGCTGCCGAGATTGAAGATGAAGAAGATCCGTTCAGTCCGCTTGACAGACTTTTCTATGATTTGGAAATGAGAAAACCCGACCACATTGCATTGAAATATTATCATTCTTACCATTCAGGTGCAGCCAAGACATTAAAATCAATTCAGATTACACTTGTTGCAAGGCTTGAAAAATTCAACCTTGAAAGTTTATCCGCATTGACTGCTTGTGATGAACTTGACTTAGGCTCTTTAGGTGAACAGAAAGTTGCCTTATTTGCCGTATTGCCCGACAATGATACAAGTTTCAATTTCCTCATTTCAATCCTATACACACAACTTTTTCAGCAGTTATTCTATTCTGCCGACCATATCCACAAAGGTGCATTGCCTGTGCCGGTGCATTTCTGTATGGATGAATTTGCGAATATTTCTTTGCCCGATGATTTTGACAAGATATTGTCTGTTATGAGGTCAAGAGGGGTATCCGTATCAATCATTATTCAGAACTTGGCACAGCTTAAAGCACTTTTTGAAAAGCAGTGGGAAAGCATAGTCGGAAACTGCGATGAATTTCTTTATCTCGGAGGAAATGAACAGAGTACGCACAAATATGTATCTGAACTGCTCGGCAAGGAAACTATTGACACAAACACCTACGGCAAGAGCCGAGGGCGAAACGGCAGTTATTCTACAAACTATCAAATCAGTGGCAGAGAACTAATGACACCTGATGAGGTGCGTATGCTTGACAACAAGTACGCAATTCTTTTCATCAGAGGAGAAAGACCAATACTTGACTTCAAGTATGATATTTTCAAACACCCTAAATTTCAACTTACAGAAGATGGCGGAGCAAAGCCATATTTACACAACGAGGTCAACAAAAATATTGCATCAATTTCATTCCTCAATATTCCTATTGATGATATTGAAGAATGCACATTACCTGATTCCGATAACTACGAACTTTTATCGGAAGAAGAATTACAAAAAGAATTTAACATTTAACGGAGGTATATTCTTATATATGAAAAAACTGAATAAACACAAAGATATATCCTTGAAGAAAGATACAAAAAGATTAAGCAGAATACTCACTGTTTGTTTAACAGTAGCATTCTGCTTTTGTTTTAGCATTACAGCTTATGCTGCAGGCGATCCCCTTACAGTAGTCAACAATCTTTCAACCTTTATTTTTGGTCTTATCCGTGCAGTCGGTATTATTTTGCTCGGTTGGGGTATTGTTCAGGTGGGATTGTCTTTTCAGTCACACGACCCCTCACAGCGTTCAAATGGTTTCCTTACCCTTGCAGGCGGTATTGTTGTTACCTTTGCAAAAGAAATTCTTGATTTGATTATTGGGTAGCTACTAACCTATGTAGTAAAACTACATAGGTTTACATAAATATCAAAAAATTTTCTCACACTTTTTTATTTTTATACACTATATAAATGAAGGATATATTTAACTGAAGGTGGTGATTCAAAAAAGATAAATACTAAGCGATTAAAATAGTGTAGTACGTACTGTGTTATCTACAAAAGAAAATAAAAAAGGAGATTATTTTATTATGAAAAAGAAAAGAAAAAATTTATTAACGAAAGTGTTGGCAGTATTTTTAGTTCTGACAAGTATCGTAGCAATACCTATGGTAACATATGCAAGGAATGGTATGGCATTTTCCGTTGGAACTAATTATGGTGATGGAGTTAATACATCTTCTGATGCAACAACAGCTTGTGATATGTATGGTCTTGCAGGATATAGTTCATACTATTCAACACAACCTACTTATCAAATTATGAGAGGTGCATTTTCAAATGGTACAAAAAGGATGCAAAGTGATGTGCTATTCTTTAGTGGTCATTCAAATTATGATCATATGGCATTTAATTATAAAGATAAAGGCGGAGATTATAAAACAGGTGTTTATTACGCTAACAATCTTGATTCCACAACGGGTTACAAATATGTAGGAATAAATGAGCATATGACCTATGTCAAATTAGTTACATACGCAGGTTGTAATACAGCAAGTAATGATTATAATAATATTACATATGCTTCAAGTAGTAGAGGCGCTAAATGTGCTGTTGGATGGACAACAAAAGTTGGTGCTGGATCACACACGAATTGGCTTAAAAGATATAATGACAAATTGGCTTCCGGTTCAACTGTGAAAGCTGCTGTTGATTATGCAAATTCCTTTACATATTTAGATAGTAAGGTTAAGAATGCAAAAATTTTTGGAAATTCAAGTCTTGTTATAAAAACTTCTAAATCAGCTTCAAAATCAGTTAGCCTAATGAAACAAGAAGAATTAAAATACATTCCTATATCAAATGATATAAATGTATTGAGTAATGGCGAAGTTGACACATCTATTATATTATCTGTATTAAACCAGAATAATATCAAATTAGACAAGGAAAACCTTAAAATTGAAACACACAAAACAACCGAAGAAAATGACTATACAATAGATTTTATTGAAATGTATAATGGTATTGAAACTAACTCTTCTTATGTGGCATTTGTAGAAGATGGTATTCTCAGTAGTATTGTAGATAATCATTATGATAATTTCAAACTCAATAGTGAAATTCGCCGTTCAAATTATTCGATGCTTTCAGAATCAACTGTTGACAATCTCTTAACAAAAGCTGAAAACAAAGTATTGGATATTGGTGCAAGTGAAATCATTGACCAAGGTACCAAGTATTACTATGATTGCGAAAACAATACATTAAAATTAATTGTATTTACAGAATACTATTTTGATAATACAACAGCAATGGGTGTTTCAGAATATGAGCAAGTAGTATTTTAATACAATCAATAATTGTTCTTGTGTTAATATATACTAACATTAAAGTATTTTATAATTAATTTACAAAGGAATAAAAAATATTCATTCCTTTGTGAGATTTGTGTATAATCAAAGACTAAGGAAGTGTCATATGAATAAAAGAAATAAAATCATTATGTCAATATTTGTAATAGTCATACTTATATTAATTAGTATTACTATAGCCTTGAATAAAAATTGTATAAAACATGAAGAATCCCCTCTCGAAGTTATTGAATACAATTTTTCTTACTATGAAAAAATTCCTTTGGATACGATTAAAGATTATGAGCTAAAAGATGATGCAAGAACAGATATAAATGAAATCTTGTATATTGGTGAAAATTATAAAATATATTCTTCAACTACTGTGAATAATTTATCAGTAATCATAATTAACTCATCTGATAATTATTTTTATTATATCGTGTGTAATTACCTCGTAGAAAAGGAAATAAGTGATGCATTGAATTGCTATGCTATAAATAGTGCTAACGATATTAACAAAATTATCATTGATAATAAAGAATATGATAATCAATCTTTTATAAATAGTTTTTATGATAAATTAACAAAAAGCAAAGTAAGTAATGAAATAGATCTTAATAAATTACATTTAGATAGTGAAATAAAAATAACTAATAACACGTCTGTTCCCTTGAAAATCACTAAATTTGATTATGAAAATTTAGAAATAATTGAATGTTTAGGTAACTATTATATTCTTTAGGAATAGAAATCGAATTATTATTTGTACATAAGTCCCGAATGGCAAGTCGACACCATTCGGGGCTTTTCATATATAGAAACAAAAACTTGAAGGGAGCTTATAAAAATATCTGAAAATAAGAAATACAACATTATTTACGCTGATCCGCCTTGGCAGTACAAGGTATATTCAAAGAAAGGATTAGGCAGGTCAGCAGAAAGTCATTACTCAACTATGAGCCTTGAAGATATACAGTCATTACCTGTCGAAAATCTGGCAGATGATGACTGCGCTTTGTTTATGTGGACTACTATACCATTTTTGAAAGACTGTTTTTCTATCATTAAATCGTGGGGATTTGAATATAAAACAGTTGCATTTGTGTGGATTAAACTGAACAAAAAATCAGATACACTTTTTTGGGGTATGGGACATTGGACAAGAGCAAATGCAGAATTATGTATCCTTGCTACTAAAGGACACCCGAAACGCCAATCTGCAAGAGTGCATCAGGTTATTATGTCACGAATTGAAGAACACAGTAAAAAGCCTGATGAAACAAGAAAGCGAATTATTGAGCTTGTGGGTGATTTGCCACGCATTGAATTGTTTGCCCGTCAGAAAAAAGACGGTTGGGACACTTGGGGCAATGAGGTTGAATGTGATATTGATTTAATAAAATACGGAGGTGAAAGCGTTGTCAGATAATTGGGTAATTCAAAATCTTGAAAATGCCCTGTCAACTTGGAATGAAAAACTAACTGAAATATGGTCGTTATTAACTACAACACCGCAGGAATTTAAAGGCGGCGGTATATGGAAAGTAATCGTTGATATTAACGGTGCAGTACAGGCAATCGGATTGGCATTGCTTGTACTGTTTTTTGTTGTCGGTATGGTTAAAACTTGTTCGTCATATACCGATGTCAAGAAGCCTGAACACGCACTAAAACTGTTTGTCCGCTTTGCCATTGCAAAAGGTATGGTGACATATGGAATGGAACTCATGCTCGCTTTACTTGAAATCATACAAGGCATTATTTCAAATATTATGACTTCGGCAGGTTTTGCATCAGCAGGAACGGCAGCTCTGCCGCCTGAAATGATAACAGCTATTGATAATTGTGGATTCTTTGAAAGTATTCCACTGTGGGCAGTAACGCTCATAGGCAGTTTATTCATAACCGTACTTTCATTTATATTGATTATGACTGTGTACGGAAGATTTTTCAAACTGTATATGTATTCTGCCCTTGCACCGATACCGTTATCAACCTTTGCAGGAGAGCCGACACAGAATGTAGGTCGGTCATTTATCAAAAGCTATTGCGCCGTATTGCTTGAAGGTGCAGTGATTGTGCTTGCCTGTATCATATTTTCACTGTTTGCAGGCTCACCTCCTGTTGTTGATTCAGATGCGTCAGCAGTAACTATGGTATGGAAGTATATAGGAGAGCTTGTGTTTAATATGCTTGTTCTTGTGGGTGCAGTGAAGATGTCAGACCGTATTATAAGAGAAATGATGGGACTTTAATATAAGGAGGAAATATTATGGGATACAGAGATAATGTTATCAAAAGTGATGATCCGCAGGCTATTGAAAAATTAACACAGAAGTTGGAGGATTGTCAGAAAAATCAGCAGGATATGAAAGATAAAAATGCCTATTTCAGAAAGTTCGGAACAATGGCAGGCTATCCGGGTATAAGTGAAGCAGAAGCTAAAAGGCTTGACATTAAGGTTGAAAACGCATATTCGTGGAACAAACAGCCTTACGCATCATATGAACTGCAAAATAATAATGCTACCATTCGTAGTATCAAATCAAGAATTGCAGAGCTTACTAAGGATAAAGAAGTCGGTTTTGTAGGCTGGGAGTTCAACGGCGGTGAAGCGGTTGCAAACAAAGAAGATAACAGATTGCAGTTGTTTTTTGATGAAAAACCGAGTGCCGAACAGCGTGAGCAACTGAAACGAAATGGTTTCAGATGGGCGCCATCGGTAAATGCTTGGCAAAGGCAGTTAAACCGCAATGCAATATCAGCGGCAAGCTATATTGATTTTCTTAAAACAAAAGACGGTCAAAAGCCTTATCAGATTCAGCCGAAAGCACCTGCTAAAGAAGATATGTCAAGGTAGGAGGAAATATGGAAGTAAAAATCAATAAAGAGATTCGTGACTATACCGAATCTGTGTATTTTGGGCTGAACTTGCGTCAGCTCATTTTTTCTGTCCTTGCCTGTGTAGTTGCAGTAGGATTGTACTTTTTACTCAAGCCATATTTAAGTCTTGAAACTTTATCTTGGCTGTGTATCTTGGGTGCAGTTCCCTTTGCTGCTTTAGGCTTTGTAACCTACAACGGAATGACGGCAGAAAAACTGCTTGTGTGTTGGTTTAGGAGTGAATTTCTCATCCCTATAAAGCTGAAATACAAATCAAGAAATACACACTATGAAGCAGTGAAATCAGATATTAATAAAAGAATTAAGGAGGAAATGAAGAATATTGATTAAGACATTAAAGAATGTTTTTAAGCGAGATAAGGAAAAGTTTGCAATCCCAAAATCTGTGCAGGACACAATCCCTATTCAGGCCGTTTACTCAGACGGAATATTTAAGGTCGGGAGTAACAAATACTCAAAAACATTTAAGTTTGCAGACATTAACTATGCCGTTTCAAGTGATGAAGATAAAAAATCAATCTTTCTTGCTTATGAAGAACTGCTCAACAGCTTTGACAGTGCTGCCACTACTAAAATTACTGTCAATAACCGCAAGTTGAATAAAGAAGAATTTGAAAAGGAAATACTTTTGGAAAATGAGGATGACGGACTTGATTATCTTCGTAAAGAATATAACGAAATGCTCAAAACAAAAGTAACTGCATCAAATGCTCTCATTCAAGAAAAGTATATCACCATATCCATCAACAAAAAGACAGTTGATGATGCAAGAACATATTTCAACAGAGTAGGCTCGGAACTTTCATCAAGATTTGCTCGGCTTGACAGTGTATGCGTTCCTATTGAACTTGATGAAAGACTGAAAATCATTCACGATTTCTATATGCCGGATGATGAATTGCCATTCCGATTTGATTTAAAGGAAGCAATGCAGAAAGGTCACGATTTCAAGGATACAATATGCCCTGATTCTATGGAATGTGAAAAGGGATATTTCCGCATAGGTGATAAGTATGCAAGGGTATTATTTCTTCGTGATTATGCGTCATATATCAAGGATGATTTTCTTGCGAACTTAACAGCACTGAATAAAAATCTTATGGTATCCATTGATGTAATTCCTGTGCCGACAAATGAAGCAGTAAAGGAAGCTGAAACAAGGCTTCTCGGCGTTGAAACAAATATCACAAATTGGCAGAGAAAACAGAACGCAAACAACAATTTTTCTGCTACTATTCCCTATGATATGGAACAGCAGAAAAAAGAAATGAAAGAATTTCTTGACGATATTACTACCCGTGACCAAAGAATGATGTTCGGTGTAATCACCATTGTTCATATGGCAGACAGCAAGAAACAGCTTGATGAAGATACGGAAGAAATCTGCAATATTGCAAATTCGTCTATGTGTAAGATGACTGTGTTCAAACTCCGAGAGCAGATGTATGATGCTCTTAAAACTGTTCTTCCCTATGGTGTACGAAAGATTGATACTTTAAGAACTTTAACAACAGAATCCCTTGCAGTATTTATTCCTTTCAATGTTCAGAATATTTACCATAAGAAAGGCATTTACTATGGTGTTAATCCGAGAAACAGAAACCTCATTGTTGCAGATAGATTTTTACTGCTCAACGGCAACTCCTTTATTTTGGGTGTATCGGGCGGCGGTAAGTCCTTTACTGCTAAAATGGAAATTATATGCAGGGCATTGTCTGATACAAATGCTGATGTAATTATCATTGATCCTGAGCGTGAGGATAAAGATATAACAAAAGTATTGAAAGGTCAGCATATTGTAATTTCGGCAAACTCAAAAAATCATATAAATGCTATGGACTTGAACAGAAACTATGGCGAGGGTGCTGATCCTTTAGTTGATAAAACACAGTTCATTATGTCCTTGTGTGAGCAGATTATGGGAAGTAATGCAATTACACCACAGCATAAGTCTATTGTAGACAGATGCACCTACAATGTTTACCGTGAATATATCAGAGGTAATTACACAGGCGAGCCGCCTACCCTCGTTGATTTATATGAGGAACTTTTAAAACAGCCTGAACAGGAAGCCAATCAGCTTGCTCTTGCTCTTGAACTTTTTGCGAAAGGCTCATTGAATACTTTTTCAAAGCAGACAAACATTGATCCGAACAACCGATTTATCTGCTATGATATTTTTGAACTCGGCAAACAGTTAATGCCTATCGGTATGCTTGTTATTCTTGACAGTATTCTCAACCGAATTACTGCTAACAGAGAAAAAGGCAGAAGAACATATATTTTCATTGATGAAATTTATCTTATGTTTGAACACGAATACAGTGCTGAATTTCTTTACAAGCTGTGGAAAAGAGCAAGAAAGTACGGTGCATGCGTAACAGGTATTACACAGAATGTTGAGGATATTTTGCAAAGTCATACGGCAAGAACTATGCTCTCAAACTCTGAATTTGTTGTAATGCTCAATCAGGCAGCAACAGACAGAACAGAAGCAGAAGTGTCTGTGCCATGGACAGGGGAATATTTTCTGCTGGGAGCGTGTAAGTGGTATAGTAACCATAGTGGTTCTGGTAAAGGGAGGACACATAATAATCCTCACCGGAAACGGAAATCAGCCTGGCATTGTTGATGGTATCCTGTCCGGGCTGTGCCAGAATGGCTTCGATATCGCCGGAGCCGTAATTTCCTTCCGAAGAATAAATCACGGAGAAGGAAGCGTCCGCAATGACGAAATCCGCCGTGTTTTCCAGACCGGAGGAACTCAGGAT
>OFGL01001198.1_pt1 | contig 16503 bp, 24 predicted proteins | sample 1521801 | NCBI WGS metagenome assembly OFGL01 (sample SAMEA3504085, study PRJEB24116) | mouse gut metagenome | biome: mouse gut; feature: mouse-associated habitat; material: faeces | place: Denmark | collected 2011 | reverse complement strand
TATTGTGACTTCGCTGGAGGATACCGCATGGCGCAGTGATTTAAGCAAAGTGGAGGTCATAGATGAGAAACAATTTGTGGAACACACAACCTCCGGTTATCAGACAGTTTTTACTGTAACTGTAAAGGAAGAATGCAGGAGATGGGAATTTGATATGGAGAATGACAACATGTATGGTCACTGGACAGGGATTTTTTCCAGCGGGGGCGGCGTAACAACGATTGATTTCACGGAGGACGTTACAGCAAAAAGATGGTTCATGAAACCGTTTATCGGGGCGTATCTGAAAAGGCAGCAGGCTTTATATATAAAGGACCTGAAAAAGGCTTTGGGGCAATGAGGTGGTATTACGGGTATGGATTTTACGGTAGTTTTGAGTTTGGACAGAATATATAGTGGGCGGGTCTTCTCAAAATCGGTCAATAGGGTGATAATAAGAAAATGGATCAAAGAAGGAACGCTATCATCCTGTCATCTACAGGAGGCCAGCTGGATAGGTGCGCATGAAAGAGCTTCTGATCTATATTTGGAAGCTCTTATTTTTTACCTAATCCTAATTTACTTTTGTGTTTCCGGCAAGATATACCTGATAAACAGACAGATGTCCGAAAATAAGGAGGTAGTCAATGAGCCTGAAAAAATATGCGCCTGTTTTGATCATCCTGATCGTTTCTGCAGTTGGGTTATTATTTTTATTACCGGGACTTGAAAAAAGAACAGACGTCCGTTTGCAGGACTTTTCTGTTTCCAAAGACGGTTCCGCAATTATGATTAAAACATCACTTTCCGCTTCTATGGGTTTTATCAGAGACATGGAAACCGAAAAGACTGGCGAGGAGGTACATTGCTCTTTTTATAGAACTTTCGGAGGGTTAAACAGCACCATCGGAGCAAAAAACACCTTTGAAATCAAATTAGATGCTTCTACTGAAAAAATATATTTTGACCGGGGTGAAGAATCGGACGCTCTCGTATTGGAACGGGAAGCCGCAGCCAATATATGGACGATATCACCCCGTTAATTATTATACAATCAGGACTTGCATACTTTATATTTTTTGACCATAATACTTATATTAAAATAATTAGCTAAGCGGAATTACGAAAGGAGGAGCTTACCAATGCTTTGCATTAAACATTATTCTAAGACCTATCCCGGTGGGAAGAAAGCAAAGCCGTGGATGATTGTCTCTGCATGTCCGCTCTGGCGAAATCTACGGATTCATCGGCCACAACGGGGCGGGCAAAACCACCACGCTTCGGGATGCGGCAGAAACTGGCCCTGGTCTCCGCTTTCATCCGGCGGCCAAAGCTTCTGATTTTGGACGAGCCATTTGTGGGTTTGGATCCCTCTGCCGCCCACTTGATGAAAGGCTATCTGTCAGAATTGTGCCAAAACGGATCAGCCGTATTTTTTTCTACGCACGTACTTGAAGTGGCCGAAAAGCTGTGCCATCAGATTGCCATTATCAAAAACGGAAAACTGGTGCAAAGCGGCCCTACGGCAGAGCTGGTGGGGGATTCTTCCCTGGAGAATGTATTTCTGGAGTGGGAGGGGGATTGCGTATTTGAGGTAAGCTGCATTGTTGGGAGGAGAATAATGGATATCATTTTATTTGTGGGCATAATCATCTATCTTATTATAACGGCATATACAGGGTATGCGGCGATAGAAAAATTAAAGGGGAACGAGCTGTCAGAAGAAAAACGGATACAAAGATACTGGTTTTCCTTTCTGTGGAATGTGGCTTCCGGGTGTGTTGTTGTGTTACTTATTGTTATGGGACCAGCTACCCTGGAGGAAACAGGCTTCCGGTCGGTCAGCTTTTTGCAGGGAAGCCATAGGTATCTGGCGTTTGGCACATGGATTCTATGTGGTCTGCTGAGTACGGTATTTATTTTTCAAATAGCTGTGTTTTTGATAAATCCGTCCTACAGGGACTCTGTTTCGAAACAGATAGAGGAAAAAACACATTCAGGGAAAGTCTATGATCGTGTTGTAAACGGACTTATTCCAAGAACCAGGCGGGAGAAGAGCTATTTTACTGCAACGGCACTGGCAGCAGGTATCTGCGAAGAGATTGTATTCAGGGGATTTTTGTTGTATGTTTTGAGGAGAATTTTTCCGGAACTATCGCCGTTTCTTCTGGCAGCTCTGGCAGGTGTCTGCTTTGGGGCAGCCCATTTTTATCAAGGTATCAAAGGCGTGATAAAAACAGGGCTTCTGGGTATATTGTTTGGATTTTTGTATATCAGCACAGGTTCATTGTATTTGTGTATGGCAATCCATTTCCTGTTTGATATTTCAGCCGCATTTTTATGTGAGGAGGACAAATATGAGGTTTGAAGCCGTGATTTTTGACCTGGATGGTACGCTGCCTGATTCGATGGATGTCTGGGAGCAGATTGATATTTGTTTTCTTCAGAAGCGTGGACTGTCGGTTCCGGCAGATTATGTGGCTGAAATCTGTGCCCGCAGCTTTGAGGAAGCGGCGCAGCGGTTAGGAGCAGCCCCTCAGCACTGTCTGATCTTCGAGAATGTTCTGCCCGCTGTTAAAAGCGCAAAGCAGGCCGGAATGATGGTATGCGCTGTATATGACAAATATTCTGCCCAGTACAGGGTGTAGATGGAGCAGGAGGCGGCAGGGAAGATCATTGATGGATATATAGTGGAAATGAATAGTGAGCCGGAAACGGAAAAGATCGAAACAAAATTCGTTGCACAAATTTCTCTGGAAAACGAAACATGGGAACTGTTTTATCCGTTTGTACAGGAGGGAAAGGAAACGCTGCTTCCACTCCGGGAATATGCGGAAGAAAACTGGTTTGAAAATGCCGAAAAGCGGATGCAGGAGGGACGCAAGCGTTTGACTGCTGAAGTCACAGGGGCAGATGAATAGGGACAATGAGTGATAAAGGAGCAGACTATGAATAAAGATTTGGGTACAGAAAGTAAAATTGGGATTATATGTGCAACGGCCAGGGAACTTGCCCCATACCTGTCTGTTATGCAGATCAGAAAAACGGATGAATGTGCAATGCATTCGTTCCATAACGGTACAATAAAGGATATATGCACAACAGCAGTTTATTCTGGCTGTGGAAAGATTAACGCATCCATTATGGCACAGCTTTTAATCGACAGATATATGGAGCCGATTCATCCGGACGCATTGTGCATTGATATGGAAACTGCGGCAGTGGCTCATGCCTGTTATCTGAACGGGGTTCCTTTTATAGCAGTCCGTTCCATTTCGGACAATGACAAAGAGGCCGGGCAGGAGGCAATCAACAGGAATTATGATAAGGCAGTACAGCAGTCATATCAATTTGTTTCAGAAATGCTTGAGGGGATCAGATAGGAGTCAGTTATATGCAGATTTTACAGACAAAGCAGCTAAAAAAATACTATGGTGAAGCCCCCAATGTTACCCGTGCGGTGGATGATGTATCTTTTTCAGTGAACAAAGGTCAATTTGTTGCCTGATGTGGTAAAGTAAAATTGTAACACCTGCACAGGAATAAATGATATCATTCAAATAAAAGCGAAGGTGAACAAAATGGCAAGCACAAACAAACGTTATGAGCCTGAATTCAAAAAGCAGATGGTCCGTTTGGTCTTAGAAGAAGGCAGAACCATCGCAAGCGTCAATAAGGAGTATAACTTAGGAGAGGGAACTGTCCGAAGCTGGATCAGACAGTTTGAAGAAGAATGCGAAAAAAATCCAGAGACAAGTGAAAAGGGAGAGCTTTATGAGGAAAACCGCCGGCTCCGTAAAAAACTGGAAGAAATGGAAAAAGAGAACCGTTTCCTAAAAAAAGCGGGCCATATTTTTAAGGAGACGGGAAATCAGCCTGAGCACAACCACAGTACTTAAGTACATGAGGGAATTAAAACTCAGATCAGTTGTGGTGCCGAAAAAACCAAAATATCACAAAGGAGACTGCCGTAAAAAATTTGATAATCTGTTCGGACAAGATTTTACGGCATCGAAACCGAATGAAAAATGGTGTACCGATTTTACTTATCTGTATTTGGCGGATGGAGCAAAATTGTGAGAAGAAGCACATCACGCAAAGCATGAGTAAGGCAGGATGTCCCTATGACAATCCACCAATGGAAAGTTTTTACGGAACATTTAAGGCAGAATTTATACGTCAAAACGGTTTTGAGACAGACATCGAATTAAATAAGAGAACATTGGATTATGTATATGGTTATTACAATACCATACGTCCTCATTCATCAAATGGGTATGTGACCCTCGCGGCATTCGCCAAATATACGTGCAAGCACGTCTACTTGGCTCATTGCCCGCGGGAATAAAAGAACCTATTTTTGTTGTCAGCCAACGTGGGCTATGGTAAAATAACATCATCCGATGTACTCAGACGTTTCTGCCTAGGTACACAGCAAGAACAAAATATAGACTTTAAAATGAATTAAGCTACTCGGATTAGCATAAAAATCATCCGATGATTCTGCTAATTTTTTGCTAATCGACGTTCCTAAAAACGGCTTTTGCTAATTTGATGAAAGTGGATAGTAGTAGATGAAATTGTGCAATATGCAATAAAAAAGCACAATAATCTGGGTTCTACGAGGATACTTTAGACATGAAAGAGCATGAAAAGAGGTGTAAGGTAACCGTAGGTCATGGAATTAGTTTTCCTTCTAAGCGGCAGGTCAGGTGTTCGAGTCACCTCGGGAACGCTGGAAACATAGCCGAAAGCCTTGATTTTAGCAGGTTTTCGGCTTTCTTCATTCCAGCGTCAAAACTCGGATTTGCAGAATGTATCTCATTTGAAAAAACGCTTGAATTGATGAATGAATAAATCAGGAAGTGGCAAAGGTGTTTGCAGATATGAAAAGATATATTGCTTTATTAAGAGGTATCAATATAAGTGGAAAAAATAAAATACCAATGGCAGAGTTAAAGAAAGGCTTTGAGACAATTGCTTATGGAGAAGTGAGAACGTATCTGAACAGTGGCAATGTGATTTTTTCCAGTGATGAAGATAATATAAGGAAGCTTACGGACCAGATTGAGGAAATGATAAAAAATCAGTTTGGATTGGATATTCCTGTTTTTGTCCTGTCAAAGGAAGAGCTTGAGGATATTTTAAAAAATGCACCTGACTGGTGGGGCATTGAGGACAAAGATATTTATGATAATCTGATTTTCATAATACCGCCAGCTGCATTTTCCGATGTATATAATGAAATTGGAGAACCTAAAAAGGAATTGGAGAGAATAAAGGATTATAAGGAAGTGATATTCTGGTCTTTCAGCCGTAAAGATTATCAAAAGACAAACTGGTGGCCTAAGACAGCAGGTGCGAATGTCAGCACGAAGCTGACCATAAGAACAGCTAATACGGTTAGAAAGATCGCCAGTATGTAGTTACCTTTCAAAATTTGATTTTATTTGAAAAACTCTAATATACTATATATAGTGTTAATTGCTTGATTAAATCAATATGGAAAGCTCAACTTTTCTTACAATCTTCTAATTGGGAAAAACAGATATCCCTTTCCAGTCTGCGGACAGGTAAAATCGTGGACAGCCCCTGCCAATGAAATATCACGCTCTTCCAGATATTTGATAACTTCTGAGAAGGTATCCTCATTTTCACGTTCTACATAGATATATTCATAGCCGGGAATTACCCACTTTGTCCAACCGTCAGGGGCTTCTGAATCATCCTTACATTCCACGCCTGCAAGGTAAAGTCCTTGATTGAATCCTTCCCAAGGCTGGAAGGAACGGGAAAAGTCAGACATCGCACCCCATATTCCACTAATGTTTCCATTCTCATCTTTCTTTGCCAAATGTGCGACTTCCCCAAAGTGGGAATTCGCATCGTTCCATAGTTTTTGAATAAAGTCTGTTCCGTCCGTTGTTGCCCCTTCTTTTCCTATTACGATGAAGGGCTCTTTTTTGCATCTTTCGATTTTCATTGATTTGTCAATCCTTCCGCTTTATGTCTTTTTCAATGTAAAAGATCAGAATACTGCTCCTTTGTAATCCCTTATTTTTTCCAACTCTTCTTCGGGTTCCCCAATTTCGTTGAAAACATCAGCAAATGTGGCGGGCGGCATAATAAAAATAAGATTGTCATAGGTTTCCTCATCTTCATTACTTGAAAAAATCACATTGCCGCTGTTGTAAAAATGCAATATATCTTTTCATATTTGCAGATGCCTCCACATAACGCTTTGATTTTATCCTCTTCTGTCAATTTTACCTCCATTGACCGATTTCGAGAAGGCCTGAAAATAAGAAACTTCTTAAAAGTTAGAAAATATCCGCTGGCATCCACTGTCCATACCCAGGCGTTACAGTTTATTCGCATTTGTATTATCCAAAAGTATCATAGTAGATGTTTTGCGTATTATTTGCTAAAACAGACAACTTTTCATTTGTAGTCCACAAATAAGGGGGCGGAAGAAAAGATCCGTTTGTTTATGGAGTTTACCCTTGTAAAGGAGCAGGATATAACCGCAGAAAATTCCGTATTGCAGGAGGCTGCGGATCTGGACGAGAACCGCTATATGCTGGATCGGTTTTCCACAAGCTCTGCGTCAGTGTCGCGGAATATTTTGCCCATTTCATAGAGCAGGGGAACCGGGAAGGTGTTTTCCATGTGGCGTCTCCAGGGGAAACCGCTTCTTTTCTGATGACCGGCTATATTTTTGTGTCAAATGATGCCAGGCTCGCCTGCCATAGCAGGGAACAGCTGCAAGGCTATCTGGATGCTTATAAGATACTGCTGGAGAGGGCGCTTGGAACAGTAAAGCCGCTTTTTTCTGAGAAGTGAACTGGGGTGTTCAGGGCTTCCTGAATTCCTCAGTAAAATTTTTCAATATGACTGACAAATTGTCAGTTTATAAATAAGAATAAAAGTTATGGGAAGATAGCTGCCTTGCAGAATAGGGTGAGGCAGCCGATTTTACCATTTAGACTGACAAATTGTCGGTAGAAAGGAGTTTTATCATGTTAGAAATCCAACATCTTACTAAGATTTATCCAGGAGGGAAAAAGGCAGTGGACGATCTGTCCTTAAGCGTCAGGGCCGGGGAAATCTGCGGCTTTATCGGTGCGAACGGAGCGGGGAAGACTTTAACTATAAAAGAGGTGGTTGGCATCCACGGTTTTGAATAGGAGGAGATCTTGATCCATGGAGAGTCGATCCGAACCCATCCCCTGGAGTGAAAAAGGCAGATGGCCTACATCCCGGACAATCCGAATCTTTATGAGCATCTGACCGGTTACCAGTACATCAATTTTATTGCGGATATCTACAGGGTTCCTTCCGAAGAACGCAGGAAACGGGTGGAACGATACGGGGAGCTTTTTGAGATGACTCCCAGCCTGGGAAAGGTGATCACATCCTATTCCCATGGGATGAAGCAGCGGACGGCCATTATCGCCGCTTTTGTATCCATGGGGCAGCAGGGATTTTTGTGACGGATGACCAGCTTCTGATACAGAGACTGCGGTATAAGAAGCAGGCAGATTTAACCAGGAAGTTGTATGAAAGGCTTATGCCCCTTGGATGTAGCAGGGGAGAAATTCTGATTATGATTCAGGAATGTGGTTATGGACGCCCGGTTTAAGGCACTGTCAAATGAGACACGCAGAGAGATTCTGTTCCTGTTTGCGGAAGGACCTATGGAAGCGGGAAAACTACAGGAGAACTTTCCCATTACATTTGCAACCATATCTTATTACCTGTCGGTCTTAAAGCACAGTGGACTTGTAACGGACAAAAAGGAGGAGCCGGGCGGGAAACGGGTATCAAAGCAGGTGGAGGGTATTCACAATATGATGAGCCGGCTGCTCCCTCTGTCACGGGAAACGCCTGAACGGGGTGGCTCTGCCCTGCAAGATTGCCGGGTATGACATCAGCGAGATGTGCAGGATGGAGCTGACAGAACTGAAACGGGTTCTGGGGACAGAAATCTGGAAACAGCAAAAAAAGTCGAGACAAAAAGCGGGGATCATTATAAAATAGGAACTCCAAGGCAGCAGTTCAGAGAAGAAAGAGGTGGTTTATTTTGAAAGAACAGACAGCGGCGGTCCAGAGGATGCAGGATTATATCGAAGCCCATCTGGAAGCGGATATCACACTGGCACAGCTGTCAGCCGTCTCCCTGTTTTCTCCCTGGCATTCCTACCGGCTGTTTAAGGAGCTTTTGGGTGTGACGCCGGCAGAATACATTCGCAGGCTCCGGCTTTCCCGTTCTGCCATGCAGCTGAAGGAGGAACAGTGCCTTGTGACGGAGGCGGCCTTTGACTGCGGGTTTGGCAGTGTGGACGGGTATATCCGTGCCTTTTACCGGGAATTCGGCTGCAGGCCGGGGGAATATCTGAAGGATCCGGTGCCCATTGCCCTGTTTATCCCATACGGCGTGAAATTCGGAGAACTGAGAAAGGATGTTTTGGATATGGAAATGAAAAATCTCCAGAGCGTATTTATCCAGGTGATCCAAAAACCGGAGCGAAAGGTCATCATCAAACGAGGAATAAAAGCGGAAGATTATTTTGCATACTGTGACGAAGTGAGCTGTGAGGTCTGGGGAATATTAAAAAGCATGGATTCCCTCTGCGGGGAGCCGGTCTGCCTGTGGCTGCCGGGGGCCTATAAAAAGCCCGGCACTTCCACCTATGTACAGGGCGTGGAGGCAGAGGCGGATTACCATGGGGAAATCCCGGAGGGGTTTGATGTCATTTCCCTGCCTGCCGCCGAGTATCTGGCGGTTCAGGGGGAGCCTTTCCGGGAGGAGGATTATTCCCAGGCGATTCTTGCCGTACAATATGCCATCGACCATTATGACCCGTCTGTGATCGGATACGAGTGGGACGAGGAAAGCCCCCGCATCCAGCTGGAGCCCAGAGGGGAGAGGGGATACATCGAGCTTCGGGCAATTAAAAAGCAGCAGTAGCGGTGCATACCGTTACCGGAAAAAGGAGGATAAGATGAGCGAAACGAGAAAGAAAACAGAAGAGGCTGTTAAAACAACGGGCCTTACCAAAAGCTATCAGGGAAGAACTGTGTTGAAGGGCTTGAATCTGTCTGTCAAGGCCGGAACGGTCTTTGGCCTGTTGGGGGCAAACGGCGCCGGAAAGAGTACCACCATCGAATGCATCCTGGGAACGAAACAGGCCGATGGAGGAACCGCCCTGGTATTGGGGCAGGATGCAAAAAAGGAGCGGCGCACCGTGTTTCAGAAAGTGGGTGTCCAGTTTCAGGAAGGGGATTACCAGCCGGAGATCAAGGTAGCCGAGCTTTGCAGGGAAACCGCCTGCCTGTATGAGAGGCCGGCAGACTGGCGGAAGCTGTGTGAACGTTTCGGAATCGGGGATAAGACAGGTCATGCCGTAAAAAGTCTTTCCGGCGGGGAGCGCCAGCGGCTGTTTATTGTCCTGGCGTTGATACCGAACCCAAAGCTTGTGTTCCTGGACGAGCTGACCACCGGGCTGGACGCAAGGGCACGCCGGACGGTGTGGAAGATCCTTGAGGATTTAAAGGGCGAAGGGCTGACCATTTTTCTCACCTCCCATTTCATGGATGAGGTGGAAGCCCTCTGCGATGAGATCTGTATTCTGAGAAAAGGGGAGGCCGTCTTTTACGGCACCGTGGAGCAGGCGAAATCTCAGAGCGGCTGTGAGCGTCTGGAGGATGCCTATTTGAAATTTGCGGACGAGGAGGTTGTGGCATGAGAACATTTTTCAGTCTTTTAAAAACAGAACTGAAGCTGAATATCCGGAATATGAACATGGTGATTTTTGCCGTCATTATGCCGGTTGTGGTACTGGTCATCCTTGGTTTCATTTACCAGAAAAAGCCCGCTTTTCCGGGGGCGGAGTACACGTTCCTGGAGCAGTCCATGAGCGCGGTCTGTACCATCTCCATCTGCGCCGGGGACCTGATGGGACTGCCTCTGGTGGTAGCCGGGTACCGGGAACGGAAGATCCTCAAACGGTTCCGGGTGACGCCCATCAGCCCGGTGATGCTGCTGGGGGTGGAATTTACCATCTATGTGCTGTATGCCGCGGTTTCCATGGCCCTGGTTTTTCCTATGGCAACGGTATTCTGGGGCGTAAGGATTCCGGGCAGCCCGGCGGCATTCCTTGGGAGCTGGCTCCTTACCCTGGTTTCCACCTTAAGCATCGGGATGATGGTGGGCGGCATTGCGAAAAATGAAAAAATGGCCAGTGTGATCGCCTGCCTTTTGTACTTTCCCATGCTGATTTTTTCCGGGGCCACGCTGCCCTTTGAAGTGATGCCCAAGATGATGCAGAAAATCGTGGCCCTTTTCCCGCTGACACAGGGGATACAGCTTATGAAGGCGGCTTTTCTGGGGATGCATACGGAACCTGTCTGGGTACCGGCAGCGGTTATGGGAATCGTTACCATTCTGTGCGCAGGCGCGGCCGTGAAATTTTTTAAATGGGAGTGAGTTCTTTCGGGCTATCAATTCGTATCGTTCAAATGCGAGGTTTTTTGTGAGAGAATCGGCTATAATAAAAACAACAGGGGGAACACGATGGACTGGATAAAACGGTTGAACCAGGCGATTGATTTTATAGAAGAGAACCTGGATGGGGAACTGGATTATGAGGAGGTAGCCAGAATTGCGGGCTGCCCTTCCTATTATTTCCAACAGATGTTTTTATATATGACAGACATGACACTGCGGGAATACATACGGCGGCGCAGGCTGTCTTTGTCTGCCGTGGAACTGCAAAAGGGAAATGGGAACGTAACGGATATTGCCATGAAGTACGGTTATGAATCTCCCACTGCGTTTACCAGGGCTTTTAAGAATTTTCATGGAATCACGCCCTCTGCTGTAAAAACGGAATCGGTATCATTTCAGGCATATCCGCCCATTTCTTTTTCCATGGCAATCCACGGAGGGGTGCCGTTGCAGTTCAGGATAGAGGAAAAAGAAGCGTTCCGCATACTGGGACGGTCCTGTCCCCTGTCGAAAGAACTGACAGAGAATTTTCAAAGGATACCAGCGGTATGGGATGCCGCACTGGCAGACGGAACACTTGCCAGATTACTCTCCATGGCAGAGGGAAAGCCGGAGGGACTTCTCGGTGTCAGTATCCATCATACGGAAGACTGGAAATATCTGATTGCTGTCCGTTCCGATCAGAAGCCGGGGGAATACGAAGAATATCAGATTCCGGCATGCAAATGGGCGGTTTTTGAAGGAAAGGGAACGAACCGTACCCTTCAGGAACTGGAAAGGCGTGTCATTACCCAGTGGCTCCCTACGTCTGGCTACACCTATGTCGAGATACCGGATATTGAGGTGTATCTCCATGCAGACCCGGAAGACGCAGTCTATGAATACTGGCTTCCTGTACGATAAGAAGAGCATGGAACCGGAAGGAGGATACCGATGGATGGTCAGGAGATGATAAATGAGCTTAGGGCACAGGCTTCTGAGAAATACAGGGAAAATATGATTCGGATGGGGATACCGGCCGAAAACAGTATTGGTGTGGCAACGTCCGTAGTAAGGGGCCTTGCAAAGAAAGCCGGGAAATCGCAGGAGCTGGCATTTGAACTGTGGAATACAAAATACCACGAGGCAAGGATGCTGGCGGTCTTGTTGATGAATCCGAAGGCGACAACGGATGCTGAGGCGGAAAGGCTGCTCCTTGATGTGGTTTCCTGGGATTTATGCGACCACCTGTGTAAAAATTTATTTTTGAAGATGAAGAGCAGGGATATTTTTATTGCAAAGTGGATACGGGAACCGCAGTTATATAAAAAAAGGGCGGCGTTTGTGCTGATTGCAGCTTCCGTGATACATGACAAAAAGCTGACGGATGAAACCGTGGACGGCTATCTGGAGATGGTTACGCAGTATGCGGATGATGGACGGGAGCATGTGAAAAAGGCGGTTTCTACTGCTTTGAGGGAAATCGGAAAAAAGAACTTTCATTATAATGAAAAGGCGCTTTTGCTGGCGCACGAGTGGATGGAAGGAGAAAGCAAGGTATTGAGGTGGATTGGAAAGGATGCGGCGAAGGAACTGGAAACCATGGTAAAGGCAGAAGGACGGGGACGTCTGATTTCCGCAAATACCAGGATGGGAAAGGAATCAGGAGGTTCGGGATGAACGGGAAGTTTTTTGCGCTACCGCAGGAAAGGCAGGAGCAGATCATAAATGCGGCATATGGTGTGTTTTCCAGGAACAGCTATAAAAATGCGTCCATGTCCAGGCTTGCGGATGCCGGCGGCGTATCCAAATCCCTGCTGTTTCATTATTTCCTAAATAAAAAAGAACTGTATCTGTACCTTTGGGAACATGCATGCAGGCTTTACCGTGAAAAAGTAAGGAAGGGAGATACGCAGACCACGGATTTGTTTGAGATCCTCTGCCAGAGGGTTCTGGCAGGCTGTGTATTCATGAGGGAAGCCCCGACCATATACCTGTTTATCTTGAGGGCATTTTTTGAGGAAAACCCGGAAATCAGGGAAGAACTTCAGAATCATTATAAGACAGCATATCTTCACGGAACAGAATATATACGGGGGCCGGCAGATATGGATCTGTTCCGGCCGGGGATTGATACGCGGCTGCTGTTAGAAGAGATTAACGGTTATCTTCTCAGCTGTTACTGGAAGATGTTTTCAACCGGGGAGCTGAACCCGGATTCTCTGGAAAAGGACTTCCTGAAAAGAGTTGGACAGTGGAAAAGGGTATACCTGAAAGAAAGGAATCATTAAGATGGCAGTTTCAAATATAAGAGCAGACTTTCACGCAGAACTGCAAAAGGTTTGGGAGATTGTGACTTCTCTGGAGGATACGGCGTGGCGCAGCGATCTGAGCAGGGTTGAGATTATAGATGATAAGCAGTTCGTGGAATATACAACATCCGGCTACCAGACCGCCTTCACCGTTACAGTGAGGGAAGAATGCCGGCGATGGGAATTTGATATGGAGAACGACAACATGCATGGGCATTGGACAGGGATTTTCTCCAGCAAAGGCAACGTAACAACGGTTGATTTCACGGAGGATGTTACAGCAAAAAAATGGTTTATGAAACCGTTTATCGGGGCGTATCTGAAAAAGCAGCAGGCTTTATATATAACGGATTTAAGAAAAGCTTTGGAGCATACCTCATAAGTAAAGCGGGAGGAATTATCTTTTCTATTGACTTTTTACAAAAAGGAGAATAGAATGATAGCAAGCACTTGCTTAGGGGTGGGAAGAATGGACGAAACAAGCCAAAAAATCATTGACGCAACCATGTCTCTGATTCGTGATAAAGGGTATGTTGCCACAACGACAAAAGATATCGCACGTTTAGCCGGCGTAAATGAGTGTACGCTGTTCCGTAAATTTCAAAATAAAAAAGATATTGTACTCCATGGCGTATCTCAGGAAAAATGGAGAGCGCATGTTACGCCGGAGCTTTTCCAAAATGTGCAATGGGAGTTAGAGCCGGATTTAGAGATGTTTATGAACGCATATATGGATAAAATCACTCCGGATTTTGTAAATCTGTCCATTGGCTTAAGAGCGCCGCAGCTTTATGAAGAAACGGCCTCTATGATCATGAAAGTACCACAGGCATTTATTTCTTCTCTGACAGAATACTTCAGGAAAATGGAGGAACTGGGGAAAATTCCTCATTATGATTTTGAAAGTCTGGCAATGACTGTTTTTTCTTCCACGTTTGGTTATACCTTTTTAAATGCGTCTTTTGGCCAGAACCTTACGGATGTGGGCAGAGAAGAATTTATCAAAAACAGTGTGAAGATATTTGTAAATGGGATTGTACAGAAGTAAAAATGGTACTGTATATTCAGTGCCATTTTATCATACCTAAAAGCAAGCAAGTACACGCATACAAGGAGGCAATGATGATGATTACAGGTGCGGAATTATTTGTGAAAGCTCTCAAGGCGGAGCAGGTAGATACCCTGTTTGCCTACCCGGGCGGACAGGCAATCGACCTGTTTAATGCCCTTTATGGCGAGCAGGATATTGATGTTATTTTGCCGCGGCATGAGCAGGGATTAGTCCATGCGGCGGACGGATACGCACGCTCCACGGGAAAAGTCGGGGTCTGTCTGGTTACAAGCGGACCGGGAGCTACCAATTTAGTGACAGGGATAGCGACAGCGAATTATGACAGCGTTCCGCTGGTATGCTTTACCGGGCAGGCGCCTACCGGGCTGATTGGCAATGACGCCTTTCAGGAGGTTGATATTGTGGGTATCACAAGAAGTATCTGCAAATACGCCGTAACGGTCCGCAAACGTGAGGAATTGGCGGCGGTCATCAGGAAAGCCTTTCTTATTTCCCGGACAGGGAAACCGGGCGTTGTTGTTGTCGATTTACCGAAGGATATACAGAGGGAATATGGCAGTGACGACTACCCGGAAGAAATCGAAATCAGAGGATATAAGCCGAAGCTTTCCGTTCATCCGGGACAGTTAAAGAAAGCACTGGAAACATTGAATCACGCAAAGAAGCCCGTCTTTTTGGTCGGCGGCGGCGTGAACATCAGCCATGCACATTCGGAAATGCTAAAGCTAGCAGAAATGACAGGGGTTCCCGTTGTTACTACCATCATGGGAAAAGGGGCAATTCCCACAACCCATGACTTGTATATCGGGAATCTGGGAATCCATGGAAGCTATGCAGCCAATACAGCTATCAGTCATTGTGACGTCCTCTTTTCTATCGGGACAAGGTTTAATGACCGCATAACAGGAAAAACCGGACACTTTGCCACCCATGCGGCAATCATTCATATAGATATAGACCCCGCTTCGATTTCCAGAAATATAGAGGTGGATATTCCCATTGTTGCGGACGCAAAAACGGCTCTTTTGGCATTGCTTGAAAAAGCGCAGAAATTAGATACGGAGGAATGGCTGGAGCAGATCAGGCAGTGGAAAAGCCAGTATCCCCTTTCCATGAAAACAGAAGGGCTGACCCCGGAAAAAGTGATAAGGGCAATCAACCATACGTTTGACAACGCGATCATTGCCACAGATGTGGGGCAGAACCAGTTATGGGCGACACAATTCCTGGAATTAAGCGAAAAGAAGCAGATGCTGACTTCCGGGGGCTTAGGAACCATGGGCTATGGCTTTCCGGCTGCTATTGGAGCCCAAATCGGAAATCCGTCAAAGGATGTTATCGTTATTTCCGGGGACGGCGGCATGCAGATGAACATTCAGGAAATGGCGACCGCAATCTGCTATGAACTTCCAATCACCATCTGCATACTGAACAACGGTTATTTGGGAAATGTACGGCAATGGCAGGAAATGTTTTTTGACAGGCGTTATTCCAGCACCTGTATGCGGTACAGGAAAAGCTGTGAGACCGGCTGCAGCCAGCCGGATCATGATTGTCCGGAATATACGCCGGATTTTCTTAAATTGGCGGAAAGCTACGGGGCAAACGGTATCCGCGTAACAAAAGAAAATGAGATAGCCGCTGCCCTTGAAACTGCAAAACACACGCTAAAAGTACCTACTGTCATTGAATTTATCATTGAGCCGGAGGAAAATGTTATGCCGATTGTTCCGCCCGGCAATGCTTTGGACGACATGATACTGGAAAGCGGGGATAAGGGAATATGAAAAAGAGATGGATTTGTTTATTTGTTGAAAATGATGTAGGGGTTCTTGCCAGAATATCGGGACTGTTTTCCGGGAAGTCCTATAACCTGTCCAGCCTGACCGTGGGGACAACCGAGGACAGAACGGTTTCCCGTATGACAATCAGCTTAACCAGTGACGACAGGACATTTGAACAGGTAAAAAAGCAGCTGGGCCGGTGTGTTGAGGTAATTAAGGTAGTTGATTACACAGACATTGCGATCCATATGAAAGAGCTGATGTTTGTAAGAATCAATAACTGCTCGGATCGGGATATTGACGGGATATTCAAGATTTCGCAAGTATTTCAGGTATCGGTTATTGATTATTCCCCGGAGACCGTGCTGATTGAAAGTGTACATACAGAAAACCGTAATAATGATCTGATTGCATTACTGGAGAAATGCTATGCAAACCGAATTGAAATTGTCCGGGGAGGCAGTGTTGCTGTTGAAACATTAAGCATAGCTGAACGATAAAGAGGAATGGGGCTTCTCAAAATTGGTCAATGGGGTGATAATATAGAAAGCGAATCAGAGAGGGCAGGTTATTATCTTATATTTTTACGCCGCAGTGCGCCGGAAAGAGCTTCTGATTTATTTGGAGGCTCTTATTTTTTACATAAAGTCCGGCCCGTAGTGTCATCAGGAGAACTGCTATGGATGCAATATAAGAATGATACTTGTATTTTGTGACCATAATGGTTATATTGACATTAGCAGCATTGCCGTTACCTGGAATAAAATCAGTAAACATATTGAAAGAAACGGAGTTACGAAAGGAGATTTCTAATGCTTCATATTGAACATTATTCGAAAACGTATCCCGGTGGAAAGAAGGCGGTGG
>OFGL01001196.1_pt1 | contig 16513 bp, 12 predicted proteins | sample 1521801 | NCBI WGS metagenome assembly OFGL01 (sample SAMEA3504085, study PRJEB24116) | mouse gut metagenome | biome: mouse gut; feature: mouse-associated habitat; material: faeces | place: Denmark | collected 2011 | reverse complement strand
TGGGAGTGAAGAACACGCGTGAACCGAAACGCGCCTTCAAGTCCTCAGCACTATCAGGCTTTACATCCGCCACATACTTAAGGTCAGGACGCTCCTCAAGAGCCTTGGCAAGTCCGGCTTCGTCTATCACCTCCTTGCGGGCGGGATTGATAAGCACACCACCCTTGGGCATACGCATGAGCAAGTCATAGCCTACCGAACCACGCGTTTCGGCAGTGGCGGGGATATGCAACGACACAAACTTGTTGTCACCGTACAGTTCTTCCACAGAATGCACCGGCTTTACACCGGCTTCTGTCATCACCTCATCAGGGCAATACGGGTCAAGCGCTGATACCTGCATGTCGAATCCTTTGGCTATGCGGGCAACATTTCTACCCACCTGGCCGAATGCATGTATACCAAGAGTCTTATCCTTAAGTTCGGTTCCTGATGTGCCGTCGTACATATTGCGCACAGCCATAACCGTCATACCGAACACCAGTTCGGCAACGGCATTGGAATTCTGACCGGGGGTATTCTCCACACATACACCATGGGCAGTAGCAGCTGCAAGGTCAACATTGTCATAACCTGCACCGGCACGTACCACCACCTTCAGATTTTTGGCGGCATCGAGTACCTCGGCATCAACCACATCGCTGCGTATTATCAATCCGTCGGCAGTAGCCGCGGCATCAAGCAGCTCCTGCTTGGAACCATATTTTTCAAGGAGTTCCAGTTCATAACCGGCGCCTTCCACCACTTCCCGGATTCCATTGACCGCAACTGCGGCAAATGGTTTTTCTGTAGCTACAAGTACTTTCATATCGCTAAATACGCTATCGATTAATGTTTAGCTTCGAATTCCTTCATTGCTTCCACAAGCACGTCCACACTTTCCATGGGCAGCGCATTGTATAGCGATGCGCGGAAACCGCCTACCGAACGGTGACCTTTGATACCGACTATACCCTTGGTTGTGGCAAAATCAATGAAATCTTTTTCAAGTTCCTTGTATTCAGGAGCCATTACGAAGCATACATTCATTATCGAACGGTCGGCAGGATCAGTAACGGTACCCTCAAATATACGGCTTGAGTCTATGGCATCGTATAGTTTGGCTGCCTTGGCAAGGTCCATCTTCTCGAGCTCCTTCACGCCACCCAATTCCTTGTAATAGCGGAGTGTCTGAAGTGCTGAGTATATCGGAAGTACGGGAGGAGTATTGAACATCGAACCTTTCTTCACATGCGTACGGTAATCGAGCATCGTAGGAATGGGGCGGTCCACACGTCCGAGAGCTTCATCACGCACTATAACTATAGTTACACCTGCGGGGGCAAGATTCTTCTGCGCGCCGGCATAAATCAGATCGTACTTCGACACATCGACCGGGCGTGAGAATATGTCGCTCGACATATCGGCAACAAGACGTACGTTCACATCGGGATCGTAACGCATCTCGGTACCATAGATGGTGTTGTTAGTGGTAAAGTGGAAATAATCGGCATCTTCGGGCACGGTATAACCTTTGGGGATGAATGTGAAGTTGGCGTCCTTGGAGGAAGCTACCACATCGACCTCGCCAAACAGACGAGCCTCCTTTATGGCATTAGAAGCCCATGTGCCGGTTTCCAGATACGCAGCCTTGCGAGCGAGCAAGTTGAACGGCACCATGCAGAATTGCAGGCTTGCACCGCCACCGAGGAACAGTACCGAGTAACCCTCGGGCACATCAAGCAGTTCCTTGACCAAAGCCGTGGCTTCATCCATTACAGCCTGAAACTCCTTGCTGCGGTGCGACACTTCAAGAACCGACAGACCGGTACCTGCGAAATCCAATATCGCAGCGGCAGTATTCTTGATGGTATATTCACTCAGGATTGATGGTCCGGCATAAAAATTGTGCTTCTTCATCTTTTCTTATTTTGGGATTATGGTTTTGTCACCACAAAATTATTGAAATATTTCTTTATATCGCCATTAATTTATCACAAATTCATCGGTAAACAGCCATGCCCCCGGACGCGGATTGCGGAATGCATGCATACGCACATAGCGTCCCGACGCATTTACAGCAGTACCATAGTCCTTGAACAGCAATTTCGGAAAATCCGACGGCACATCGCACCATACCGTAGCAACAGGAGTGAATGTCACACCATCGTCCGACACCTCAAACTCCACTTTTTCCGGTAGATGCACCCACGCACCCTCGGAGTGCATGAACGTGGCGCCAAAATAGTGCAACGGCTTCACCTCTCCCAAATCCACTGTAACGTCAAAGTCCTGCATGGTACCCTGCCAACGTTTGTCGCCATAGGTCCAGCCACCGCGCACACCATCGGTCAAAGTCAAATCGCCATTGGCTGTATATTGTTTGCTATAAGGCAAGTTATACGATACTTTAGCGCCACGACCGAGATGGTCTATCTCCTCAAGACTCTCTTTTCGCTCGCCATATTCCTGCGCGAGGTCGAATACATTGTAACCGTCGCGCTTCATGCGCTCATTCTTGACCAACGCACGTCTGTAAAAATCGTCATAGTCTTTATCAGGCTTACTCCATCCCACCTCGGCTATGGCATAGGTACGCGGATAATACATGTACTCGGCATGAGCCGAATCAGCTACATGTTCGGTCCACAGATTTACCTGCACACCGAGCAGATGCGATGCTTCTTCCGGAGTAAGCCCTGGCTCTACAGGCTCATACGAATAAACCTTTGCCAAGGGAAGATACCCGCCTATCGATGCCGGCTCCTTGAACGGGGCATCCTGATTGCCGTCGATATAGCAGTAGGCTCCGGGGGTCATCACCACATCGTGACCTGACTTCAGTGACTTAATTCCCCCCTCGGTACCGCGCCACGACATGACAGTGGCATTGGGAGCCACACCACCCTCCAGTATCTCATCCCAGCCTATTATCTTACGACCCTTGGAATTGACAAACTTCTCTATGCGCTTGATAAGGTAACTCTGTAACTCATCCACATCCTTGAGTCCCTCCTGCTCCATACGGCGTTTGCAATCGGGGCAATCACGCCATGAATTTTTCGTAGCCTCATCTCCACCTATATGTATATATTCCGACGGGAACACATCCATGACTTCGGTGAGCACATCTTCAAGGAAACGGAATGTCGCTTCCTTTCCCACACAGAAATCCGATCCGGAATAAGGCTTTCCGGCACATGACAGTTCCGGATATGCCGCCAATACCTCCTCGCTGTGTCCGGGCATCTCCACTTCCGGTATCACGGTTATGTGACGTTGCGCAGCATAGTCCACAAGGTCGCGCATCTCTTCTTTGGTATAGAAACCACCGCTTGCACGTGCATCCGACCGGTCGCAGTATTTGCTACCGTTATCCACCCATTCGCGCCAAGTACGTTGCGGACGCCATGCCGCAAATTCGGTAAGTCGCGGATATTTATCAATCTGCATACGCCATCCCGCGCCGTCGGTGAAATGCAGATGCATCGTGTTCAGCTTCATCTGAGCCATGGCATCGACCTGCTTTTTCAAGAAATCCAATGAACGGAAATGACGGCTCACATCGAAATGCACACCTCGGTAGGAAAATCGCGGTTCATCCGAAATCCGGCAACAGGCTATCTGTCTCACACGTCCGCCATCGGTCATCTGAAGCAACGTCTGCAAGCCATAATACGCGCCGCGGGCACCCGCAGCCTTTATGGAGATATACTTCGGGGTAACCTCAAGAGTATAACCCTCGGCATCAGCGTCGTCACCTATTTCCACCCGTATATTAGCAGAGGACATCTTTTTAGCGGCACCGGCATTGACCGGTCCCTGTTCGAGCAATGACCGCACTGCAGCATCGGCATTACCTTTTATAAAATATGTCACACCACCGTCGGGCAGATTATAAAATCCACGGTTCATCACCACTTCCGCAGGTTTCGGTATCACATCACTTGGGGCTCCAGTCTCATTAGCCGAAGCATACATGCCACTGCACGCCATAGCTGTAGCTATGGCAACTGTCATAAATCTTTTCATGGTTATATGTCTGACAATTAATTTCAATGCTCAAAGATAACCATTCGGCACAACATCCCATACAAAACCCGCTGTTTTATTTTTTCACAACCTCATGGTTTATTGTTAAAAAACGCCAATTATCCCGGGGAGGTTAAACCACGGGCGGCAATATCAGTCAAATGAAACAAACACAGCAGTAAATTTCATAACTAACAAAATAATTTCAATTATGAACAAGAAAATCCTCTCCATGGCAATAGTTGCCATAACCCTCTTCTCAGTACCCGCAATGGCTCAGAACACAGGTGACTGTCAGAAAAAATGCGATAAAAAATGCCAGGCAGATAAGCAATGCAAGAAAGACAAACAATGCAAACCAGCATACAACCCCTTCGAGGGACTTAACCTGACCCAGCAGCAACAGGCTTCCATCAAAGCCATCCCCTGCCCTAAGCAAGTGATGAAGGAAGCCCGCAAGCAAAGCAAGGATGATGCTTCCAAAGCCGACCCCAAGATGCGTATGCAAGTAGCCAAAGATATCCGAGCCAACTACCTGAAACAGGTTAAAGCCGTACTCACCCCCGAACAATATGTTCAGTTCCTTGAAAACCAATATGTGAATCCGCGCCCTCAAAAGCAGGACATGAAACATGGCAAACACAAGAAACACGGCAAGGGTCACGGAATGAAACCCGGCAAAGATTGCAAAGGCAATAATTGCTCCGCCAAGCAAGCCAAAGACAATAAATAATGATTTTTGAATATTGGAAACCGAAACAGCTTAATTCATTTTCTTCTCCCTCAATAAGGGCGGCAAGCATCAGGCTCGCCGCCCTTTCATTTTCAATCTGTACAATAGCTCCAACAATGTATCAGCGCTCCAAAACTATAGCCTGAGCCTTCTCATGCTGAAGATTTGGCATCTGCGCTCCCACAGGCGCACCGATATAAGTAGGATCACAGACCACAAACCTCCGGCCGCCTATCATCATTGCGTCGCCTGTCACATCATTTTTAAAACAAACCGCCGTGGCAAGATGCCCCGGATAATACACCAACGCCACATCCAGTCCGAGAAGGTCACGCACCAGTCGTGAGAACAGAATAGACCTGTCCTCACAGTCACTATAAGGATAATAAAGGCTCTCCTCGGCAAAAAACGCGCGGTCATGCCCCCATACCTTATCATCATACTCATATTCAAGTCCGGTCTGCACCCAGTTGAGCAACTTATTGGCGGCTGTCTCCGAACATCCTTCGATACTCTTCACCAACGACGGATATAGGAGCTCCATCGTAACTTCCGCCATAGGAGTATTGGCATACATAGCCCACCGTGTCAAAACATTGCCACCGATCGAGGAGGTAGGATAACCGTTGAAAAAAGCTATCAGATTTTTCGGCACCTGCGAAATTGCCGACATATCCGGATATCGCTCCGATTCTATCCTTCGCTCCGATGAAAGGTCCGCACCCAGTTTCTGCTTTTGGGTAATAAGCAAGGACATAGGTTTCTCCCCGTCAAACGCCATATTGCAGATATTTATGGTACGCGAGGGCGTGCCGTATGGATAGAAATCAGTACCTCCCAATGAGTAATAGACCTTATCGAAAATCTTATGCCGGCTGCCATATAGCATTATCAACCTGCCGTTATCCATGCCAAGACGCATTTGGTAACCTGACTGACTGTACAGATATGCCATCAGCAACGTAGCCCCATCCGTAGTCGGACAAAATTTCTTACACAATTCATCAAGGAATTCCAAATATGCCCAATCACATAGGTTATAACGCATCCGTGTTTCAAGACAGTCCCGTATCGTATTGTTCATCCCCTCATGGTTAAGCGACTCCCACGCTTCGGCGATAACCTTGTTGGAGCATCGGTTGATGGCGATACGTGCCGATTCCGGCAACCGGACCCTACACGTCACTCCATAAAAATCCACACTGAAATAATCATCGTCCGGAGAAGGCACCTCCCGTATAGGTTCTACCGGCTTGGGCTGCGGGTCAACCACCACCGGCTTCACATCGATAGGCACCGTTACCACGGGTATATGTTTTACACCACCATCAAATGGTAATGGTGGAATGGGGCGGTCATCCTTTGGACGTGGGATAGGCGTCTTTCCCTCGTAAGATTGCCACGCGTCACGCAAAAACTCCGCATATCGCTTGTTACACTCCTGTCTATGCGACTCAAATTCCGTTTGAGTCTTTGCCTTGAAACTTTCATACTGCTTAGCCATACTCTCACGTTGCTTGCGAAACGACTCGGCTTCCTTACTGAAATCCTGAGCCGAAACTCCGGTACAAACAGCAAAACACACCATCAACAGAATCAGTCTAAAACCCATATCATCCTATATTTAATATTTTAATACGCACAAAGTTAGCAAAACCTTTTTTACCACAAAAAAATGCCAAGCCCCGATTCACCGGAACCTGACATCAATACGTCAGCCATCCTCCCTCATCAGTGGAGCATGAGACTCATGTGTGTGCGTTGCGATGGAAATACAAGTATATCGGCTATGGATTCAGAGCTGAACACTATGCGTGTAAACACATGTATGGGGACATCGAAATCCAAATGTCCGCGATAACTGTCATTAATTCGGCATACGCCATCCGACACCACATACACATGATTGTTTTCCGGCAATATCGGGTCGGAGATCCTTATCACCGAATGCCATGAACCATCAGCGGCGGCAATCCGGGTCAAACAATCACGCACATTCACTATACGCCCCATGCCGCGTGCATACAGGTGGCGATGACCGCAATCGGTGGCGGGAGCCAGATAGCGGAACGCGCGGTCCGGAAAACGTCGGCGCAACTCCCGCATGGCACCCGTGCGGGCATCCTCATCCACCCCGAGAAGTTCATTGAACTGTACCACACTGCCTGCATCCATAGCCCATGCCATGGCTGCTATCGGAGCATCGGCACGGCCTACGGCTACAAATGTGCCGCCTTCACGCATGGCAAGGTCATCGAGCACATTCAGGAAATCCCTTCGGCTGTGCAACCCACCTCCGGCACCTGCGCGTTCAAATGCAGCAAACGCCTCATATATCTCTGGGGCATACGGATCGGACAATGAATAATATGCCGACTGGACAGGAAACGAATGCAATGAGGTGAAACGTTGCGTATCGCTCAGAAACACCGTACTGAATCCGAAACGGTCGAAAAAGAAATAAAGCCAGTCATGAGCAGGCATAAGTGCGCACAGCATATCCCCACGTAGATATGACTCCCTTACCGCGTCTGTAACCAGACGGCTCATGAAACCACGTCCCCGGCAATTACGCCGCGTCACCGCCCCGGCTATATATCCCATGGCTGCATCCGACCCGTGAAACCGCATGGCATAACGTTGCAGCAACAAGCTGCTCACAGGCTTATCGTCCTGCTGAAGTATCATGGCATCGGCATCATTGTACACGCGGTCGAAATACATATCGGTATACTCCGGCGAATCTCCGAAGCACTCTATCCACATCCGTTTCACATCTTCTTTCCTACTCATGGTCGTCTGATTTGTAGATTAAACGCATTGCGCCCCGCCTATGTTTGGCGGGGCGCAAGATATACCGTTTATATACACCTTTAGGTGTTATCCTTGATGCACGGGACGCAAAAGGTCGTTGACGGTCTTCACCGGATTAAATGTGGCAATGGGAACCTCCACGAACGCGGTGTTCCAATCGCTCATAGCTCCGTTCCACAGACCGGGCAATTCCATAGCACGCAACTCCTTGCCGTGACTCGATTTCGACGAGATGAATCCGGTAGCCGGATCCACATACTTGGGCAGATTGTACTTGCCGTTGTGACGGTCTTTGATGTAACATACAAGATCCACCGGATTAAAGTGCGTGGCAGATGCCACCATACGGCGGTAGTCCTCATTATTGGGGTCTATCTGGTTGCTCTCCAATATCTGAGGCGATGCCGAACCGTCGGGGTTATAGGCTATGAACGGACCACCGCCTGGTTCGCCCTCATTACGCACCATACCGCACACGCGCAAAGGACGCGACAGTTTTTCATGCAGATACATCGCGAGGTCGGTATCATTCATGGAATCGATACGGCGATCGGTGATGCCGAGTTTGAAATGCAGGAATCCTACCATATCCTGGAGATGCCCGCGGGTGTAATTGCCGGTAGCCAACTCGGTCAGATATTTATCTACGGTGTCATGCAGCTCCATGAGATACCCTCCGAGCACTTGTTTGTATTTAATTGTGGCATCTCGGCGGGCGTCGGGTACTACATTATCTATATTCTTGATGAACACTACCGCCGATTCCATATCATTGAGGTTCTCTATGAGCGCACCGTGACCTCCCGGACGGAACAGCAGGTGGCCATCCTCCATAAACGGGGTATTGTCGGGATTGGCGGCTATTGTATCGGTCGAAGGTTTCTGCTCGGAAAGTGACACATTGAACTTCACGCCATGACGCTTACCCACTTCATCGATAACACTATTGATTTTCTCTTCGAAAAGTTTGCGATGGTTTGCCGACACCGTAAAGTGCAGGTTAACAACGCCAAGGCTATTGGCAGCAGTCTGCGCACCCTCGGCAAGCTGCTCCTCCACAGGAGTGCGGCTGCCTTCGGGATAAGAATGGAATTTCAGCAGACCTTTCGGCAAATTACCATAGTTCAGCCCCTCAGGCTTTATTATGGCGGCTATCACATCCTTGTATCGTCCCGCTGCCTTAAGCTGGGCCACCGTCATGCCATGGATACGCTGTGTGGCTTCATTGAGGTCGGATATAAAAGCCATCTTGTCGATATCCGCTATGAGCTTGGCAACATCCGAACCCTCGGCGGGCACATCGGCATCCCCATCGACAAATTCCAACAATGCCTTGCACATGCGCGATGCAGCTCCTGATGCCGGCACAAACTTGCACACCTCACCCCCATCGGCGAGATAGCGTTGCCAACGTTCCACAGCAGCCTGCTCCTCTTCCGGAGTAAGCACCGTTATACCCTGACCGGGACGTGCCGCATCCATTATCTTCAAATATGGGAATCCGGTAGCGAAACGTTTCAGTTGCTCCTCTACCTGCTGTTCACTTATGCCCTTGGACTGGAGCAAAGCGAGATCTTCTTCACGTAGCATAATATTGACTTAGAATTTTAGGTTAACATTTTATTTATGCCCAAAGCTAACAAAAAAATCGTGTCGCCGCACACTTTTTACACACCTTTTTCATCTATGCGCAAAAAAAATGGCACCCCGCATTACTCTTCGCGAGCTTATGCGGGGCTTATGACTAAAAAGCTATTCTTTATTACTTGCATCATTACAACGCCGCAACCTGCAAAAAGGTTCTTTTTAGCTTCCGGTTATCTTGCACACCCGCTTTTAATATCTTATCTTTGCATTATTGGAACCTCACTTTCTCAACTATTGATATTATGGAGTTCAACGCCGATATTGATGCTGCCGTACAATGCATGAAACGCTCTGGTATAATACTTTATCCCACCGACACAGTCTGGGGGATAGGTTGCGACGCCACATCATCGGTGGCAGTAAAGAAAGTGTTCCAACTCAAACAACGTGCCGAAGCTAAAGCACTTATCACGTTGGTATCAGACACCCGTATGCTGTGCCGTTATGTGGATAATCCTCCCGAAGTGGCACTTGAACTGGTGGAGACAGCCGTCTCACCAATGACCGTAGTCTATGACCATCCCATGGGCTTGGCTCCTGAGCTACTTGCACCCGATGGCAGTGCCGGCATACGCATAACTGCCGAGCGCTTCAGCCGTCAATTGTGCAGGGCGTTGCGGCGACCCATAGTCTCAACATCGGCAAACATCAGCGGTCAACCGACCCCGGCATTCTTTCATCAGATATCCCCTGAGATTATCAATGCTGTGGATTATGTGGTATCGTACCGACGCGACGACCGCACACCCCACACACCTTCGTCCGTAATCAAGATTTCCGACGATTCGTCATTCATAATACTCCGTAAATGATGATTAGCGAACGCCGCCAACGGACCATCTATATTCTCACCGACTATATTTCCACAAATATAGCCTTCCTGCTTTTCAATATCATACGATATCTGCTTCTTCCGTCGGCACACCTTGGTTTCGGCTCATTGATGAGTTTTCTCGCATCTCCCGCAGTGCTTGCCGGACAGATACTCTTTCCCGTATGCATGATGGGCATATATTACCTGTCCGGATATTACAGCACGGTATTTGTAAAGTCGAGAGTACAGGAAATGTCCACCACACTATGTACGGCATTCATCGGATCACTATTCACATTCCTCGTAATCCTGGTCAATGACCTTACACACGACCGTGCTCAGGACTATAGCATAATAGTGATTCTGTTAGCACTTCTATTCTTCGTAGTGTACATACCTCGACTGATTATCACTTGGCATACCACAGACAAGATTGTCCGTGGTGAGATATTTTTCAATACACTCATAGTCGGTTACAGCTCAATTCCGCAACTTTTCCCCCGCCAATTGCAATCCATGTCTCCGGTCACGGGAATAAAAATTGTGGGGCTGATTGACTCGGAAAACAAATCACGCTATTGCATCAGCGGAACCGACCTGCCTATAACCGACATATCCGAAGTCCGCGATTATTGCCGTGACAATGACATAAAACGCATCATCATCATACCGCATCCACAGGGATGGGAACGCACACTTGCAGCCATCAATCCACTGTTTAGCCTTGATTTGCCGCTGTTTGTGGCAGCCGACAGATTGCCGGCTTTCATGTTCAAGACCAAAATGCTGAGCATAACCGCCGAACCGTTTATCGACATAACGCGCACACACCTATCGCCAAGCACTATCAACATCAAACGTGCCTGCGATGTGGTAATATCGGCAATTATGCTCACCATCGCTGCCGTACCACTGCTGATATGCGCACTTGCCATCCGTCTCGATTCCAAAGGTCCTGTGCTGTACCGCCAGCGACGCATAGGGTTGCATCGCAAACCCTTCACCATATACAAACTGCGCACCATGTATCACAACGCCGAGTCATCCGGCAGGCCGGAGCTATCGCACCCCTACGACTCCCGCGTGACGAAAGTGGGTACATTCCTGCGCAAATACCGGCTCGATGAGATGCCGCAGTTTTTCAACGTGCTCCGGGGCGATATGTCACTCGTAGGACCACGCCCCGAACGCATGCACTTCATCGAGCAGATTTTGGAACGCGAGCCATCGTATGCGCTCATTCACCGTGTGCGTCCCGGCATCACATCGCTGGGGATGGTCAAGTACGGTTACGCCACCAACGTCGACCAAATGGTAGAACGCATGCGTTACGACCTTCTCTACCTCCATAATATATCCATAATCACCGATATTAAAATATTACTCTACACAGCACATACCGTGCTGTCAGGAAAAGGAATCTAAATGACCGACACTACTCGACATATATCCACCGCCATCAAGGAAGCGTTTCTCAACATGCTTCTTTGGCGCGAGAAGCACATCAAGGAGAAGACATTCGTCATAATCCTCTCGCTGCTCGTAGGCACACTCGGAGGCTTTGCCGCACTCATACTCAAGACTCTCATTCACCTGATTTCGTCGCTGCTCACATCGCACTTCGCTGTCAATGAAGGCAACTATTTCTACTTCATCTATCCGGCAGTGGGAGTACTGATTACACTGCTGTTCGTGCGGTTTGTAGTGCGCGACAATATTTCCCATGGTGTGACACGCGTGCTATATGCCATATCGCAAAACAAGAGCCGGCTCAAACGCCACAACACCTACTCATCAATGCTTGCAAGCTCCATCACCATAGGATTCGGCGGTTCGGTAGGTGCCGAGGGACCTATCGTGTTCACCGGTGCGGCAATAGGCTCCACCATGGGATCGCTGTTCCGCATGTCGCCGAGGGTGCTCATGATTATGGTCGGATGCGGTGCGGCAGCCGGTATAGCCGGCATATTCAAGGCACCGATAGCGGGTATGCTTTTCACGTTGGAAGTGCTCATGATTGACCTCACCACACTGTCGGTGATGCCACTGCTCATAGCATCTATCACCGGTGCCACCATAGCCTACATATTCACCGGCTACAACGCCGAGTTCTTTTTCATGCAGAGTGAGCCGTTCGTCACCACACGCATACCCTACGCCATACTGCTCGGTGTATTCTGCGGATTGGTATCACTATACTTCACACGCGTCATGAACATGATGGAAAATATGTTCCGCCGCATACAGAGTCCGTGGCGGCGCTACGGTGTGGGCGCCCTCATCATGTCCTGTCTCATATTCCTGTTCCCTCCCCTCTATGGCGAAGGTTACGGTGCCATCGTATCACTTCTGAGCGGCAACACATCGGCAATACTCGACAGTTCCATCTTCTACTCCGACCGCGAATCGGTATGGTTCATACTCATGTTCATAGCCGTACTCACCGTTACAAAAGCATTTGCTACATCCGCCACCAACGGAGCCGGCGGTGTGGGTGGTACATTCGCACCGTCGCTATTCGTAGGCTGTATGGCAGGTTTCTTCTTTGCCTACGCCATCAACAATATCTTCGGACTCGACCTCTCGGTGAAGAACTTTGCCCTCATGGGCATGGCAGGAGTGATGTCGGGTGTCATGCACGCACCGCTCATGGGCATCTTCCTCACAGCCGAGCTCACCGGCGGCTACGAGCTGTTCCTGCCATTGCTGATAGTGTCGGCACTATCCTACCTCACCATCAAATTTTTCGAGCCGTACAGCATCTACGCCATGCGTCTGGCGCAGCGTGGCGAGCTGCTCACGCACCATAAGGACAAGGCGGTGCTCACTCTCCTTAAAATCAACAATGTGATAGAGACGGACTTCATATCGGTACATCCCGAGATGGATCTGCGCGAGATGGTAAAAGTCATCTCGCAATCCAACCGTAATCTCTTTCCGGTCGTCAACAGCGACAACCGCCTGCTCGGTGTAGTGCTGCTGGATGACATACGTAACATCATGTTCCGTCCCGACCTGTACCGGCGCATGCATGTTGAAACATTCATGAGCACTCCACCCGCACTCATCGACATCCACTCCAGCATGGAGCAAGTAATGAAAACTTTCGATGACACCGGCGCGTGGAACCTCCCCGTAGTGGACGGCGGCAGCTACATAGGCTTCGTATCCAAATCCAAAATCTTCAACTCCTACCGCCGCGTACTCCGCCACTACTCCGAGGACTGATTCCTTGCACCCGGCATAAAGCAAAACAAAAATCTTTAACAATAATTAACTACCGGGGGGGGTAATTGATAGGGTATTCGCTAACTTTGCGCGAAACTGTAATCACCCTAATTTAATCCCTCAATGAAAAAACATCTTTTTATTGCCCTAACCCTATTTGCCATAGCGGCTATAACTTCATCATGCAGCGACGACAAGGACTCTCCCGATACACCGCCGGTGGGTGACGAATGGATAGACCCAACCTTCGCTCAAGTACTCCAGGAACGCGGCTACATCACCGACGCATCCAAAGTCACACCCGCCGATGTCGCTGACATTGATAAAATCGATGTTTCAGGGGAATACCAAAATCCTGGAAACATAACCTCACTCCGCGGCATCGAATATTTCACAAAACTCGAAAGTCTTTTTTGCTACTATAACAAAATCTTGCAACTTGACCTGTCAAAGAACACCGAATTGACACTCCTACGGTGCTACACCAACCAGATCTCTCAACTCGACCTGACCAAGAACACCGAATTGACAGACCTCGATTGCTCCAACAACCAAATATCTCAACTTGACCTGTCAAAGAACACCGAATTGAGAAACCTCAGTTGCTCCAACAACCCAATATCTCAACTCGACTTTTCCAAGAACACTAAGTTGACAAGCCTCCATTGCAACTACAACCAAATATCTCGACTCGACATATCAAAGAACACCGAATTGAGAAACCTCAGATGCTACAACAACCAAATATCTCAATTGGATATAACAAATAACACCAAGTTAAAGTCTTTTGATTGTTCTGGGAATCCGGGGAGAAATAACGTTTTAGAAGTAAAAGCGTGGTTCGACAACGCTTCCATCCCCTCATACTTCACTGTCGGGACATGGGGCTATAACGGAACCACCGTAAGCATCCGTTACATCAACGCGCGGTAACCGCATCGAAGAACCTTTCTGACAAAATTCATGCGTTTTGCAATATTTCAAGACAAAAATATTGCAAAACGCAATTATTATTGTAAATTTGCAACCATAAAGCAAACCCAAATCACATATAGTTACAATTTCAGTTAGGTTTATTTCAAAATGAAAGCAGCAGAAGTTTTAGCCGACTTGCAACGCAGGTTTCCCAACGAACCCGAGTATCTTCAGGCAGTAGAAGAGGTGATCACATCAATTGAAGATGTGTACAACGAATATCCCGAATTTGAACGTTACAACCTCATCGAACGCCTGTGCATACCCGACCGCATATACTCGTTCCGCGTATCGTGGGTCGACGACAGCGGCAAGGTGCAGAACAATATGGGCTACCGCATACAGCATTCCAATGCCATAGGCCCGTACAAGGGCGGCATACGCTTCCACTCGTCGGTCAACCAGTCTATCCTCAAATTCCTGGCTTTTGAACAGACGTTCAAAAACTCGCTCACCACACTGGCAATGGGCGGTGCCAAAGGGGGTAGCGACTTCTCGCCGCGAGGCAAGAGCGACATGGAGGTGATGCGTTTCTGCCAAGCTTTCATCACCGAACTTTGGCGTCAGATAGGACCCGACACCGATGTGCCTGCGGGCGACATAGGTGTGGGCGGACGCGAAGTCGGCTACATGTACGGATGGTACAAGAAGATGGCACGCGAGTTTACAGGAACATTCACCGGCAAGGGCCGGGAATTCGGCGGTTCGCTCATACGTCCTGAAGCTACCGGCTACGGCAACGTTTACTTCCTGCTATCGATGCTTGCCACCCGCGGCATTGACATCAAGGATAAACGCGTGGCAATATCCGGCTCCGGCAACGTGGCGACCTATACCGCTGAAAAACTGCTGCAACTCGGAGCCAAGGTGGTATCCATGAGCGACAGCGACGGCACCATCTACGTGCCTGACGGTATAACCCGCGAACAACTCGACTATATCTTCAAACTGAAAAACATATATCGCGGACGTATCCGTGAATTTGCTGAAGAATACGGCTGTGAATATTTCCCCGGCGAACGCCCGTGGATGCGCGTGAAATGCGACATAGCCATGCCGTCGGCAACCCAGAATGAAATAGACGGCGACGATGCACGCGCACTCCTTGCACAAGGTTGCATAGCCGTAAGTGAAGGTGCCAACATGCCCTCCACCCCCGGCGCCATCGCCGCCTACCAGGCTGCAGGCATCTTGTTTGCCCCCGCCAAGGCGTCCAACGCCGGCGGCGTGGCCACCTCCGGCCTGGAGATGAGCCAGAACAGCGAACGGCTGAGCTGGACGTTTGAAGAGGTGGACGCCAAGCTCAAAGGCATCATGGAGGGTATCTACGCCGCCTGCGCCGCCGCCGCTGAGCAGTACGGCATGAAGGGCAATATCCAGGCGGGCGCCAACATTGCCGGGTTCCTGAAGGTGGCCGACGCCATGCTGTGGCAGGGTATCTGAGAAGCGCGAAGATAAACGCATAGGCGAGTTTGGACTGGGGCAAGGGTAAAAAAGTCCAGGCCATGCCAGTAGGCCCGGTTTTGCCCGAGCCGCAAGGAAAGCGAGCTGGCCATGCGCCCAATCTGAGCGTGACAGCGCCGCATAGAGGTTTTACCCAGAGCGAGCTGGCTCAAGCCGCCAAGGGCGGTGCAGGACAGTTCGCGCAGCCGGAGGACTTAGAACCGCGTTGCGGGCAGGCGCAGCGTGAGAGGAAGCGCCCAGCCGTCTGCGCAACATGACAACATTTAAGCGCGGAGCCATCGCGAACAGCGGGCCAGCACGGAACCGCAACCATAAAATACCCCCGCCGGAATGATCCGGCGGGGGTATTTCTTATTTTTCCTCTTCCAGCTCAAACTCAGGTCCAAATTCCAGCGCGGTGGAACTCCTGGCCCCCTGGAACTCCAATTCGGGCGCGGGAGCCTTTGTGGTGGTGCACCGGCCATTCAGAGTGCCGCCGTCCTCCACCACCAGGGAGATGGTGGTCACGTCGCCGTCCAGACTGCCCGTCTTCTCCAGGAACATGTGGTCCCGGGCCACCACGTCGCCGCTGATGCAGCCCGCCACGCGGATGGTGTCCGCCGTAACGGGGCCCTTGACCAGGCCGGTCTCCTTCACAACCACCGCGCCTGTCAGATCGATCTCCCCCTCCACGGTGCCCTCGATCTGGACCACGCCCTCGCCGCTGAGCTTGCCGGAGACCACCAGGTCCTTGGCTATGACGGTATTGCTCCTGGGCTCGGGGAGCTCGGGGATATCGGCGCTTTCCCGCTGGTCATGATCGGTTTGGGGCTCCACCGCAGGAGCGG
>OFGL01001191.1_pt1 | contig 16582 bp, 9 predicted proteins | sample 1521801 | NCBI WGS metagenome assembly OFGL01 (sample SAMEA3504085, study PRJEB24116) | mouse gut metagenome | biome: mouse gut; feature: mouse-associated habitat; material: faeces | place: Denmark | collected 2011 | reverse complement strand
GGACGGAACCTTGCACCAGCCCCGCCAGCCCCGGCCCTCCACCTTTGTCTGCACGACGCCGTACTTGGTGCCCATGGCCTCGACGACGCAGCCGTTTCCGATATAGACGCCGATATGTCCGGGCTTCCAGACCGCCAGGCCCTTGATCTCCGCCACGGTCTTTCCGGTGACGTAGGCGCAGAAGCCGGCGGCCTGCTCGTTGTAGGCGTGGTCAGTGCTGATTCCCTGATTGAGGAAGAACGACTTGTTCTGGATCTTGTAGGAGATACCGAGTTCGCGGCCCACGCCGAGAGCCATCGTGCAGCCCGGGCGTGAGATGAAGTGGTAGCTTGCCAGCGACGTATTGCGGGCCATCGAGCCGGGGTCATTGTAATATCCGGCCTTCACATAGTTGGTGGCACCCTTGAGGTTGGTGCGGCTCCACTGAGCGAAGATGTTCTTCTGCGAGAACTTGCCTCCGCCGAAACCGAAGTCGGCATAGAAGTACCAGTCCTTATAGGCGAAAGATGTGCGGATGCGGGCGTCGGAGAGTGCGCCTCCGCTCTTGAGGGGAGTGAAATCGCTGTGATAATAGGCGACGTCAGCCATCATGCGCGCTCCCACGGTGAAGCGGAAATCATTTTTCTTGAGTTCGATCGTCGGCTCGTTGTCGAAGTCCTGGGCTGCTGCTGTCAGGCAGAATGCCAATGCCGGCAATAAAAGATATTTCTTCATGATTGATAATTCTTGGATAATGGAATGATGTTGTCTTGAAGTTGTTGTCTGACTTCATTAATAACCGAGCTGTTCGAGCACCTTGACAGCGTCCAGTACCTCGTGGGGAGCCTGGGAGTTGTCGTACCATGCGCCCTCCTTGAAAGGATTGCCGATCTTGCTGTTGCAGCGGAATCCCTGGTCGATCATGAAGCGGAGCGACATTTCCGAGCGGTTTGTGAAGAAACCGTCCATGTAGACCGGCATGCTCTGTTCGGTGGTGAATATGGAATAGGGGGAAGGATCCACCTTGATTCTCATCAGACTGTCATACTTGGTCTCGATGCCATAGTTGTAGATACCCATGTATTTGCCCATCTGTGCGTAGGAGTCGAACGAATAGGGATGGTTGAGCATTCCGCTCTTGCGGATCATGTAAGCCTGCCAGGGCTTGTTCATCTCGGGATAATTGTTGGGAGCGCCGGAGATGGCCGGGCCGATGATGTGGCAGCCGTTGTCGAGGGCAAACTTGATGATGTCGGCATAGCCGGTCGGAGTGGTGTATGTCAGGTCGGTGGCGTAGGTTCCTTCCCAGAGTAGGTAGCACATCGGCACCTGTCCCTTGAAGATCTCCTTGTACTGGCGGAGTGCGTCAAAGGTGAATGTCTGGAGAATTACCTTTCCGTTGGTGTTGCCGATGTTCACTTTGCCGTTCACATAGAAGGGTGCGTTTTCAGGCTCCTTCTGGGTGATGATGTTCCATCCGCAGGCGTCAAGTTCGTCATACACGAGCTGCACCATGTTGGCGGGGTTCACCCATGACTCCTTGAACTCGGGATAGATTCCGGGGCGGTTGCCGTTGTCGGCGGGGTCGGGTACGTAGGCGTTGGAGAAGTCATACTCCACGAAAGCCATGTATTTGGACTGAGGCATGGCCTCGCGGATCTGCGAGAGGGTCATGTCCTTGTACTTGTCCTTGATCCTGTAGGAGATCACGCGCTCCCCGTTGGCGTCGCGGTTCAGCTTCTTTCCTTCGGCGTATGCGATCTGGTCGCGGAGAGCCGACACATACTGATGCTGCTCGGCGAAGGCGGGACGTGCCTGTTCGGGCGATGTCTCGTTGAACCATGAGCCTGCGTCCAGCATGAGGAGCTCATGGAAATAATAGCTCATGGCATAGTAGGGGCGGAAGGAGTTCACATCCGCCTGATACTGCAGTTCGATGTCCTCTTCGGAGAAATGCTGCGAGCCGTCGGGATTTCTGAAGGAGCGGTAGAAGTCCTTGCGGGTGGAAGGCACATACTCGCTGAACACCTTCTCGATGTTGGTGGTTCTGGCCAGATTGTCATCGTGGTTGGCCAGCACGATGCAGTCTTTCGACGACTGCAGGTCGCTTTCGAGATAGTCAGCGCCGATGTTGCGCGCCCAGCGCCATGCCGCCTCGGTCTCCTCCGGAGCCCAGAATGTGGAGCCGCGATGGGCGATTACGGCATAGAGCGGGACATAGTCGCGCACCTTTGCCATTTCCGGGGAAATCTGCTGGACATCGATACGCATCGCGTCTTCCTTCTCATTCTGGAACTCCTGGTTTTCGCAGGATGTCAGCGCCAGGCCTCCTAAAGCCAGGGCTGAAAGCAACAGTTGTTTCTTCATGCGTTTGATATAGTTTATAGTTTGGTTATTGTTATTTAAGCGGTGAGTCCACGTCCTCTTCGGTGGTTTCCTTTACGGCCGGCTTGCGATTGTTCTCGACCAGATACTGTTCCTCTTTGTAGGTGAGGCCCACGAATATGATGGAGAGCAGACAGGCGGCGATCAGGCATCCGAAGGTGTATCCCCACCCCCAGTTGTCGGCCACCCAGCCGATGAGCATGTTGGCGAGCAGGGCTGTTCCGAAGAAGTATCCGAAGAATCCGGTGAGACCGGCTGCGGTACCCGATGCGTTCTTTGGCGCGAGGTCGAGGGCCTGGACACCGATCAGCATCACCGGTCCGTAGATGAGGAATCCGATTCCGATAAGACTTATGAGGGCCATGGTGATGCTCGTGTCGTAGAACATCCAGTAGAGGACGAGGAACACGATGATGAGCGCCATGAAGATGATGGTGGGCACGGCGCGGCGTCCGTTGAACACCTTGTCGCTTAGCCAGCCGCAGAAGAGTGTGCCCGGGATGGCGGCGATTTCAAAGGCGAAGTATGCCCAGCCGGCCTGCTTGATGTCGAATCCGGCGTTGGTCAGAAGGGTCGGGGCCCAGTCAAGCGCGCCGTAGCGGACCATGTAGATGAATGCGTTGGCGCAGGCGATGAACCACAGGAATTTGTTGTTGAACACATATTTGAAGAATATTTCCTTGGTGGTGAGTACCTCCTCGCTCTTGGCGCTGTAATTCTTGGGATAATCATTACGCCATTTCTCGATGGAGGGGAGGCCTACGCTCTGCGGGGTGTCACGCAGCAGACAGTATGCCACGATGGCGATCAGCAGTCCGACGGCCGCAGGGAAGAGGAACGTACCGGCCAGGAAGTAGAGGTCTGAGTTCTGTCCGTAGAACCAGGATCCGAACCAGGCTGCGCCATATACGGCCATGGGGCCGACGAGTGCGCCTCCGACATTATGGGCGCAGTTCCACACCGACATCCAGGTGCCCCGCTCGTGGAGGCTGAACCAATGGGTCATGATGCGGCCGCACGGAGGCCACCCCATGCCGTTGAACCATCCTACCAGGAAGTTGAGGAATCCGAGCAGCATAAGTGCCCAGATCTTGTTCTCCGGGTGCGTCACAAGATCGAACGCCTGGATAGGCCATACCATGAAGGCCATGGCGAGTGCGGAGAGGATAAGTCCCAGCGGGAGGAACTTCCGGGCGTTTGAGCGGTCGCTCACCGAACCCATGAGGAATTTCGACAGCGCGTAAGCGATGGCGTTCATTGCAAGGACGGTGCCGAGCTCTCCCTTGTCAATGCCGAACTTGTCGAGGAACGGGATGGCCATCGAGAAATTCTTGCGGACAAGGTAGAACGCCGCGTAGCCGATGAAGGCTCCGGTGAACACCTGCATGCGCATCTTCTTGTAGCGCTTGTCCAGAGCCGGTCCCGGCTTCTGTTCCGGCTTCGGCGCCGGAGGTGCTAAAAATCTTGCCATAATTTCTTATAAGAAGTTTTTGTTGGTATTGAATTTTTTTAAACTTTGTTTCCGGTACCTGTTCACTGCATTGCGCGGAAGCCCATGTTGGCCATGGCGGTCTGCTCGGTGTCGATGGCTTCGGCAAGCAGCGAGATCGGATTTATCACGGTGTAGTCGGTCGACATGTCGATCTGCCATTTGCAGGTCTCGCAGTCACTTGCCACCACGTCCGGGTTCACCTCGCGGATAAGATCGAAGAGCGGTTCGCCGATTCCCTGAGAGTACTGGTAATTCTCTTTCTTGAATCCGTAAGTTCCGGCTATTCCGCAACAATAGCTGTCGAGAATCACCAGTTCCACGCCGGGAATGAGTTTCATCAGTTCGGTACTGTAATACTGCCATCCGAGTTTCAACATGTGGCATGGGGTGTGGTAGGCCACCTTGCGCCTGAAGTCGGGTTTGAACACGAATTTTATCTTGCCGCTCTCATACAGTTCGAAGAGGAACTTGGTGGCGAGCATCACGTGCGGGCGTATATGTTCCACTTCGAGGTTGAGCAGATGAGGGTATTCGTCGCGGATGGTGAAGATGCAGGTGCTGCTTGTGCCTATCACGGCATTGCCGCAGTCCACGGCCTCGGTGATGCACTCTATGTTGCGCCGTGCGTCGCGAGTCGCCTCCTTTATGAGCCGGTTGGAGATTTTGGCCACCCCGCAGCACTTTTCCCGCTCCATTACCTCTACGCCGTAGCCCACGGCATTCATCACCTTCACCAGATCTTTGCCGAGCTGAGGGTAATTGTAGTTGACGTAGCATCCATGGAAATATGTGACTTGCCTTGCATACTGTTTCTGAGCCTCGCGTGCTTCTCGGTTGTACCATGTGATGAACTTCTGCGAGGCATAGCTTGGGAAAGTACGCTCCTTGGCGATACCGGTCACCGAGTCCATCAGCCATTTTACCGGCTTGAGTCCGAGCGAGAAATTCACTATGGCCGTGGCGAGTGTGCCCATCCGGTCTGTGTCGGCCAGCATCGAGTCGCGGAATGACGGTCTGTGGGGCGTGTATTTTATTCTGGCTGCCTGTATGATGTCGCCGATCTTCACGTCGGAAGGACATGCCACCTCACAGCGCTTGCAGTTGAGACAGTATTTGAGGGCCTCGTCGTAGAATTCCGGTTTTTTCAGGCGGTATCGTTCCCCGTCGGGACCGCCCTGTTTCGGGCCGGGATATATCGGGTTGACGGGAGTTACCGGGCAATATACGGTACAGATGGTGCACTTGGTGCACATCTCGAAATTGTTGTCGCTGACATTATCGATCATCTGTACCGCGGCGTCTTGCGGTGGGAGAGGATAATCGGTTTTTAATTTGTGTGCCATAGTTGGGTCTATTTGATTTTTTCAGCGATATGCAGGGCGGTGAGCGCCGCCACGCCGGCTCCTGAACCTTCGTTGACGGAGTCCGCGCCCGGAAGCGATGAGCCTGCTACGTAAATGTTTTCGGTGGTTTTTCCGTCGCGGATAGCGCGGAAGTCCGCGTCTGTGGCGATGCCGAATTTCATATATGGCTGTTTCCTGAAGATATCTTCGTTGTACCATTCGGGGCGCGATCCGCGGTATTCTGTGTCAAGGCCGAGCACCGGCTCCACTATCGCGCTGGGGGTGGCTACCATGCCGTGGCTGTAAAAGCTTCCGGCGGCGAAGATGAAGTTGTCGGCGGAGAGCCGGTCTGAGGCGAAGTTGCGCGTTTCTACCGAGAGGAGCCTGTTGCCGTCGAAGTTTCCTTTGCTGACCACATCTCCGATCATATAATATCCGCCGATACGCATGAAATATTTCTGGAGTGTCATCTGGCATCTCACTCCCGATACGCTGGTGCTCATTGTCGGGATGAAGTAGAACGGACGTCCGGCGAGTTCGCGCAGTATGTCGGCGTTTTTCATGCTTTCGAGTCCTGCCGCGGAGGGGAAGAAAATCACCTCCGCATCGCCTGCGGCCTGGCGAATCTCGGCTGCCAGCGACTCGAGGGCTTTGCCTTGTAGTACCCTTGCTATGTTGGTGGCGCGCATCTCGGTGGCGCTCACCCTCTGCTTGGCGATTTCATTGCATGTCACTTCGGCGAGACTGCATTCCATTCCGCGCTTGCGGAGTCCTGTCTCGAGGAAGCGCGGGAAGAAGTCGAGGAGTCCGGTGATGTTGATGATGGCCGCTTTTTTCCAGGGAAAGCTGTCGGGACTGTCGAGGGCGATATGGTCCTCCACGGTGAGCCATGCGGTCTTCATCACTCCCATCGGGGAGAGTCTCCAGTGGTTGCGCGCGGCGGTTCCCCGCATTCTGACTCCGGCATCGGCGAGCATCGGCGCCACCTGTGGGGCGAGGCGCGCCACGTTGTCAAGGCCCATCCTCCGGTAGGGATGTTCCTCGTCGAGTCCTTTCATGGCCTCGAGCGGGTTCTCCACGGGGCGGTGGTTCTCGTCATAGCCCATCAGCTCGAATGAGCCGCTGTTGAAATGCAGCGAACTCTGGCCGGCCGACACCACGGCTACGCGCTGCCCGGCTTTTACCAGGGATATTCCCGCGCTCAGTCCGCTCAGTCCTCCTCCTATTATGATTGTGTCGAATTTCATAGCGTATACTTGATTTCTCCGTTTACATTCTTTTGCGGTTCATGCTCCTTGAGCCACTCGTCGAGGCCAGCCACTCCGTTGTAGAGCCACGAGGTGAACTGTGTCTCGCTTGTGGTGTCGCCCCATGCCACAGGGTACATTCCTTTCCATCGCTCGTTTATGAAGGAGCAGAGGTCGGCCATCGACCGGTCGGCACAGTGATCGGCCTTCTCGAGAAGGCCGGCCGCGCGGCACGCGCATAGCTGTCCCTGGCAGGTACCCATCCCCAGACGGGTGCGACGTCGCAGATTTATCAGGTTGTGGACATGGAGTTTTTCGATGGCGAATTCTATCTCTCCCACCGATACCTGCTCGCACTCGCACACCATAGCCTCATCCACGTTGTTGAGGAACTGAATCTCCTCCGACAGCGTTCCGTGACGTCCTTCGGCGGCGAGCTGCTCGGTGGGCAGCTCGATGATGTGCATGCGCCGGGTATAGACCTTGTCTACATATTCTTTTTCCCGTTTTTTGTCGTGGCGTTCTATCTCCGATGCGCTTTGTTCGCTGCCCGGGAGCGGCAGATGCGCTGTCTCGCATTTCTTTCCTTCCGCTCCGAGTTTGCGGCAGGCCATGTCTGTAGCCTCCTCCGCCATCAGGCGGTATGTCATCAGTTTGCCGCCGGTGATGGTGATGAATCCCTCCACGCCGTCGCGTTTGGCATGGTCGAGGCATACTATGCCGCGGCTGATGCTGCGGCCGGTCGGGTCATTGTCGGCGGCCACCAGCGGACGCACACCTGCGTAGGCCCGGAGGATGCGTGTGTAGGCGAGGGTGGGGGAGAGTTTCTGTCCCTCGCGGAGCAGCACGTCGACCTCTTCGGGCGTGACATCCATGTTGTCGATCTGGTCGAACGGGATGCGGTCGCTCGTGGTGCCGATCAGGCAGATGGTGTCTCCAGGCACAAGGATGTCGGCATTCGCCGGTTTGCGGCAGCGGTTTATCACTTTGTTGTTCACCCGGTGACCGAAGATCAGCAAAGACCCCTTGGCGGGGAACATGTTGATTTCGATGCCGGCTTTTTTTGCCACAAGATGTCCCCAGATGCCGGCGGCATTGATTGTGACCTTGCCGGTGGCGGCCGTTTCCTCTCCTGTGCGCACATTGCGCATTATGATACCTTCGATGCGGTCGCCGGTGCGGAGGAAGCCGGTTACCTCATGGTACGTGACGATGTCGGCGCCGTGCCGGCGCGCGTCGATCACGTTGGCGGTTGTGAGACGGAAAGGATCCACAGCCCCGTCGGGCACTTTGACCGCACCGGTTAGCTCCGGGTTGATTGCCGGCTCCAGACGGAGAGCCTCGTCGGGCGAGATCACTTCTGTCTCTATACCGGCTTTGCCGCATGCCTCGACGAATGTTTTCTGAAACGCGAGGTCATCTTCCGGAAGGGTGATGAAAAGTCCGCCTGTGTCCTCCACGCAATGGCGTGCCACGCGCTTGAGGATGATATTCTCTCTGATACACTCTTCGGCGCTTTCGGGGTCAGTCACCGCATAGCGGGCCCCGCTGTGCAGAAGTCCGTGATTGCGGCCTGTGGCCCCGGCCGTGAAGTCGAAGCGTTCCACAAGCAGAACCGACAGTCCCCGCAACGCGCAGTCACGGGCAGTGCCGGCTCCAGTGGCTCCGCCTCCGATTATAATTACATCGTAGTCTTTATCAAGTTTTTTCATAGTTCCGCCTTAAAATAATGCCTTACGGAAAATATTACAGTCAAATTCAAAATATATTACAATATATCCGAAGTTATCACCAGCATGGACGTGCGTGGCACGATATGCTTGAAAAGCAGGATATAATATTTAAACGCTAAAATATGAAAAAAGTATGATGGGATCCGGAAATACTGATAAATTTTTACCGAATGTTAAAAAAATCCGCTCTATTGGGAGTAAAAATGAAAGAGTGTTAAGCCTGAATGTAACACAATAAATTTATTTAATATATTTTAACATTGATATATTTGAAAATAATTTAAAAACCGCTATGTTTGTCATGAAAATGGTAAAAGCAATATTTTCGAGAGAGCGTACCTGCCGTTTGAAGGGCGCATTTCTGGTTGAATGTCATACTTTAAGGAGTTTTTGAATCCTGGACAACGATATTGAACCACGCAAAAACCATTATAAAATGATCTGAGTCAAAATATGAAATATACATTATTTACGGCATTTACGGCCTGTATTCTGGCCGCAAGTGTGTCTCCGGCTGCATTTGCGGCCGGAACGTATGCACCGGCCACCCTCGGCTCGTTCTACGGCTACCTCGTCTGCGACACCGATGACTCCACTCCCGGCCTGTATAAGGTGAACGCCGACGGATCGGGAAAACGTCTGTGGCATTATGAGCTGGCCCCGGCCGGGCCGAGGCTCGTTGCGGGATGGATCAACGCCGACGGACGGCTATGTACCATTTCCTCCATGGAGAAAAGTGACGACCGGTTGCTCGACTACCATCATTATCACGAATTCGACCTCAAGAAGGGAGACGTGCTCGCCGATGTGGAACTTGCAAGCGACCGTGAGCATCCCACCGATTTCATTTCAGTGGCATACGTTCCGCAGGAGAATAGAATCTACGGATATGTGGCGCATGATGCCGATCCGGATTCCGACACCGGTCTGCCGATGTATTCGTTTGCTACGGCACCGGCCGAAGATATCGGCGCCAGCATCGAGGTGCTGTCACTGACCGACCCGTCTTCGCGCTGCGGTTCGCTCTGTTATAATCCGGACGAAGACGCGTTCTTCGGAGTAAACTGTACGGGGGATTTCGTGAAAGTAGACCGTGACGGCACTCAAAGCGTGATTTTCAATCTCTGGACAGAAAATTCCGGACCATCCGGAGGAGGACTGGTCTATAGCCAGCAGGACGGATATTATCTCTATTGCCCGCAGGATGTCCGCTCCGGGCTGTACGCCATCCGGCCCGAACCCGGAGAGGCGGTCAAACTCACCGATACCGGCACCAATCCGCAGTATACCTTCTTCGTTACCGACGAAACCATGGTGGACGATATGACCGCTCCGCGCATGGCACGTGCCGGCGAAATGGCGTTCATGCCCGGAGCGTCCGAGGCGTCGGTCAGCTGGCATATCCCCTCGATGTGCTGCGACGGCACGGAATTGTCCGGAGCCACGCTCTCATACAGCGCGATGGTCGACGGCAGAGAGGTGTCGAAAGGCACTGTCGAACCGGGAGCTACTCTGGTAGTGGACTATACAGGACTCGACAGGGGCACGAGGGCATTGCAGCTCCGTCTTTCCGACGGTGATGTCCGCGGCATGATTGCCTCCACTGCAGTTTACGCCGGCAACGATACGCCGCAGGCTCCCGGAGGCGTGAAGCTGTCTCGGAGCGCCGTGACATGGGAGCCTGTTTCCGAAGGTCTGCACGGCGGTTACATCGACCCGGCGGCGGTGACTTACAAAGTGTCGCTCAATGGCGTGCCGGCTGCGGAGACTTCCGGCACATCCGCGCCGGTATCTATCGACCCCGACATATATTACATCGGTTACACTGCCGAGGTGACGGCTGTATACGATGGTCTGGAGTCCCCGCCCGGTGTGTCGGAGCGTTTCCTCATGGGCAAAGCGTTTCCGATCCCCTACACATTCGGACCGGACGGGGGTCAGGAAGACCTTGTGACCATAATCAACGCCGACACGGGACCGTATTCCGGCGTATGGACGGTGCTGCCTCCTGTGGAAATCACCGATGCCTCGGCGGTCTATCAGGTGGAGCTCGACGCCACCTGCCTCGGCGCTTCCGGTGAATATTTCGAGATTCGGGCCGGTAAAGCTCCTGAAATCAACGCTCTGGCAGTTCCTGTCATCGCCAGGACAAAGGTTCTGGATATTGACAAGTGGAAAAGTTATTCCAACCTTTTCCACGTCGACTCCCCAGGCGCATACTACGTGGCGGTCCGTTATCTTTCGGATGCGGCCCGAAACAATCTTGCAGTACGCGACATCCGTATCTCGCGCTCGCAGGCAGAGGAATCGATTCCCGATGCCGTGACAGCTCTTGCCGTAGCCTCCACTTCCGACCCCGATCTCACCGTCAGCCTCCGCTTCCGCTTGCCGGAGAAACGTATCGATGGCACACCCATAGACCCGGGTCTTACGGTAAAGGCTGTCGGCAAGTCTTCGGGATGCGGAGAGAAGGCGGAAGTCGAGGGCCGTCCCGGCGAGGAAGTGACGCTTACAGTGCATTCGGCTCAGGGCGAGCATGAAATCACCGTGACTCCGATGACTGGCGACCTCGCCGGCAAGCCGACAGCCGTCACGGCTTTCACGGGGCAGTCCCCGGCGGGATATGTGGAGGATTACACCGGTGTGGACAGCGATGACAACATGTCGGTGCATCTCACCTGGAAGGCTCCGTCCGGAGCTCTTGACGGGGAGGGATACTACACGCCGGAAGGATGTCGCTTTGTAATCGGCGAGATCGGCGCCGATGGCGAGTGGACCGGAGATATAATCGAGGTCGGTCCCGATGTGTTCGAATATGACTATGTGCTTGAGAAAGATGCCATCCAGCGCTCCGTGCGTATCGGTATAGCCGCCAAGACCGCGGCAGGGGTCAGCCCGGCGCTCAGCTATGAATCCTTTGTGCTCGGAACTCCCTGGAAAGCGCCGGCGGAAGAGACTTTCTCAGGAATGACAGCTGCGCTCACCCCGCTGATGCGCTCCGTTCCATCCGTTGAATATGGTGCAGGCGAATGGCTCTACGGCAATCCCGTCGATTATGATGCTGACAAATTCGCCGGCTGTCCAGATCCGGACGCCCTTATAGGTGTCACCAAGACTGCCCCGGCGCGTCTGCGCATGGACCTGCCGAAATTTTCCACGGAGGGTATGGAAGACCCCGTATTCGAGTTTGATGTTTGGCTTGGAGCGGATGCTCCTGCAAATACATGCATCTATATGCAGAACCGGTTTGATGGAATGACGAAGACCTTCACCTTCCCTAAGGACCGTACCGGCTGGCAGACCATAACGGTGCCGGTGGAAGAGGAATATCGCGACCGTCCGTGGATACGTCTCGCAATCGATGTCTTTCTCGGCCATGCCGACCAGCAGTTTGTGCTCACCGGTTATCGGTTCCGCGAGCGTCCCGTCAGTGGAGCCGGAACCGTCGGTGCCCTGGAAGTCGAGGCTGACGAATGGTACGACCTCAGCGGACTCCGCGTACAGGAACCGTCCGGCAAAGGCCTTTATATCCGTCGCACGGTTCTGAGCGACGGCACCGTCCGTTTCACCAGGCATCTGAGTCTCTGACCGGTCTCCCGATAAGCGTTTTTGATGTAGCTGTCCTGCCATCAACCATTCAGACTCAATGTTTGTTACTCATGTAAGGCTGCGCAGAAGTACTTTTACCAATGTGGTGATGCTGCCTCCCGAGATATGAAAAACAGACTGAGTTATGATAAAGAAGATGGAACAGGCCGTCAAGGCCGGCGACAGAGAGGCCGCAAGAGCTCTCATCGTACAGGAACTATGGGAACACCCCGGACGTCCGGCCACGCTGGATATGGTGACTTACGCGATGGAAAACATGCCGGACCTATTTGATGAAGAGGTAGGGACCCTCGTGATAGAAGAGCGTGAGAACTGGGACGAGGAATACCGCGAATCCCTCGCCGGATCCCTTGCGGGGAATTTCTCGCGCGACCGGCTCAAACTTTTCACAGAAGTCTCCGCCGCCCTTGTCACGGAGAAAACACCTCATGCCGAATCAGTACGCGACAAAGGATATCCGACCGTAGCCGAGGTGGAGCAGGTGGTTGTAGAGGACTGTTGTGGAAACTGCCGTGTGGAAGTGGTTGAGCGTGTGCGGAATGTTGCGCCGCCCGACAATGGAGTCTGCGCCGTCACATCCGGCGACACCGTCCTGGCTCTTGCCGAGACGGCGGAACGTATTGAGGATCATCGTATAAATGCTCCGGAGCATGGCAAGGCCGCTAAAATAGCAGGCTACGTGATGATGGGTGCAGGTGCTGTGGCGGCTGTTGTCGGACTCTGCGTGAGATTGACCATGCTGCTCGGAATCGGAATAGGTCTGATACTTGTCGGTTCGGCGGTCGTCTACAATGCCATCAGGAACCGCCGCCGCTGACCGCGGAGATGGTTCCTGATGGAGCCTTTTTTCTTCACGCCGAAATGCTCTCTGATGATTTATATGGCATTGTAATGGTGAAAAAATGCGGTTGATTCCGGATAAATCGTTATATTTGCAAAATAATTGCAGTTGTCTGACAGATTTTTAACGTCAAAACAACCGTGCTATAACCGCATAAAAAATAAAACCATAATAACTTTCAAGTCCATATCATGAAACAGAGAGCAATATTCGCAATGATGGCCGCCGCGGTCTTTTCCGCCAATGCCACCTGTTACCAGGCCCCAGCCGGAGAACCGGAAGTGATTGAGCCTGATTCCACCGGCTTCACTTTCACCGATGTCAAGATCAACAGGCATGGTTCTGTCAAGGACCAGAACAAGTCGGGAACGTGCTGGGCATTTTCCGGCGTCAGCACCCTTGAGGACAATGTGATGCGCAAGGGTGGTCCGGAACTCGACGTGTCGGAAATGTTTATTGTCCGTAACGCATATATCGACAAGGCGAAGAAGTATATGCGTATGAACGGCAAATGCAATTTTGCCCAGGGAGGTTCCTTCGGCGATGTGCTCAATATGACGGCGCGGTACGGCGCGATGCCAGAGGAGGCATACACCGGTCTGAACTACGGCGAGAAGAAGCATTCACACTATGAAATGGCCGAGGCTATGGAGGCATATCTCAACGCTGTTCTTGCCCGCGGTCAGAAGAACTCGAAACTCACCACAGCATGGCTCGAAGGTCTGAAAGGTATCCTCGACGCATACCTCGGACCCGTCCCCGAGACGTTCACCTACAAGGGTAAGACATACACCCCCGTGCAGTGGGCGGCAGAGATGGGACTGGAGCCCGAGAGCTTCATAAACTTCACAAGCTACACGCACCATCCCTTCTATGAGAGCTTCATCCTCGAGATTCCCGACAACTGGGCATGGACCGAGAGCGTCAACGTGCCCATGGAGGAGATGCAGCAGATAGTGGACAACGCTCTCGACAAGGGCTGGACCGTGATGTGGGCCGCCGACGTGTCGGAGGGCGGTTTCAAATGGAAAAACGGGTATGCGCTCCTTCCCGAGGAGAAAGACAGTCAGGACATGGATGACACCGAGCTGTCGCGCTGGGTGAAACTTTCCGACAAGGACCGTGAGGATGCCCGCTACGACATCAAGGGCCCGGTGGCCGAGAAGAAGGTCACACAGGAATCCCGCCAGGAGACATTCGACAACTTCGAGACAACCGATGACCACGGCATGGTGATCGTGGGCACCGCCAAGGACCAGGAGGGAAACAAATATTACAAGGTGAAGAATTCCTGGGACACCAACCAGATTTACGACGGTTATATTTATGTATCCGTTCCCTTCTTCCTGGAGAAGACCCTCGGAGTGGGCATACACAAGGATGCTGTCCCCGCTGGGATAGCCGCCAGGATCAAACGCTGACGTGTCCGTGATCCGCGGGAGGATGGATGATGGAAATTACAAATAATGATTGACCCATGAGCAAAACCGTAAACAAAGGGAGCGGCAGGATGCGGAAGCAGGACCTCGCAGCCCGTATACTGGAGTTTCTGCAGATGCAGAACAAGCAGAGTTTCAACTATAAGCAGATAGCGTTCGGAATCGGGGCCGACAGAAAGTCGAACCGCCTGGATGTTATCAACATGCTTGATGATCTTGTGGCCGCCGGCGACATTCTGGAGGTGGACCTCGGCAAGTACAAGGCGAAAGCCAACCGGGGTACTGAGAATGTCGGATATTTCGTGCGCCGCAGCAACGGCAAGAATGCCGTTGTGGTCGACGACGAGTATATCATGGTGGCGGAGCGCAATTCGATGCATGCTCTCAACGGCGACAAAGTCCGGGTGGTGGTTTCCGCCGCCCGGAGGGGTCAGGACCCGGAAGCCCGCGTGATCGAGATTCTGGAGACGAAGGACCAGCAGTTTGTCGGCACTCTCCGGATAGAGAAGAATTATGCCGCGCTCGTCACCGACTCCAAGTTTCTCGCCGCCGACATCATCCTCGACAAGAGCCGGCTCCGCGGAGGCAAGAGCGGCGACAAGGCCGTGGCGCGCATCACCAACTGGCGCGATGACGAGATGAATCCTCGCGGCGAGATAATAGATATCCTCGGAGCGAAAGGGGAGAACAACGCGGAGATGCATGCCATCCTCGCCGAGTTCGGCCTCCCCTACAGGTATCCGGAGAATGTAGAGAAAGCCGCCGACAGAATCCACGAAGGGATCACTCCTGAGGAGGTGGCGCGCCGCGAGGACTTCCGCAGTGTAACCACCTTCACCATCGATCCGCGTGACGCCAAGGATTTTGACGACGCACTCTCCATCCGCCAGCTCGCCAACGGCAATTGGGAAGTGGGCGTCCATATCGCCGACGTGACGCACTACGTCAGGCCCGGATCGCTCATTGACAAGGAGGCGCAGAAACGCGCCACCAGTGTCTATCTCGTGGACCGCACCATACCGATGCTTCCCGAGCGCCTTTCCAACGGTATATGTTCCCTGCGCCCCGACGAGGACAAACTCACCTTCTCGGCGATTTTTGAACTCGACCAGAAGGCCAATGTGCTCAACTCCCGCATAGGCCGCACTGCTATCCGAAGCAACCGGCGCTTCACCTATGAGGAGGCGCAGGAGATAATCGAGACCGGAAAAGGGGAATTCGCCCGCGAGCTTGGTGTGCTCAACGGTCTGGCCAAGGAACTCCGTCGCCGCCGATACCAGGCCGGCGCCCTGGAGTTCGGCAGGGCCGAGGTCCGCTTTGAGATCGACGAGACTGGCAAGCCGGTGAGCGTCTATTTCAAGGAATCGAAAGACGCCAATAAGCTTATCGAGGAGTTCATGCTGCTCGCCAATCTCACTGTAGCCGAGTCCGTGGGCAAGACGCCTGCGGGGAAGAAGGCGAAAACCTTCGTCTACCGTGTGCATGACAACCCTGATCCTGAGAAAATCGGCAACCTCGCGCTCATCGCATCCCGCTTCGGATACAAGCTCGCCACCGACGGCAGTTCCCGCGAGGTGAACAGGAGCGTGAACCGTCTCCTCCGCGACGTAAAGGGAAAAGGGGAGGAGAACATGCTCTCCATTCTCGCCATCCGCTCCATGGCTAAGGCCGTATATACCACCGACAACGTTGGCCACTACGGTCTCGCAATGCCTTATTATACGCATTTCACTTCGCCGATACGCCGCTATCCCGACATGATGGTCCATCGGTTGCTGGCCAAATATGCGGAGGGGGGGCGTAGTGTCGACAAGATCAAGCTCGAGGATGAATGCCGTCATGATTCCGACATGGAGCAGCTCGCCGCCAATGCCGAGCGTGCTTCTATCCGTTACAAACAGGTGGAATTCATGCAGGACCGTCTCGGCGAAATCTACGATGGTGTGATTTCGGGCGTGACCGAATGGGGATTCTATGTGGAACTGGATGAAAGCATGTGTGAGGGTCTTGTGCCGATACGCGACCTTGCCGATGACTATTACGACTTCGATGAGAAGAATTACTGCCTCATCGGGCGGCGTCACGGAGTCCGCTATACACTTGGCGACAGGGTGAAGGTGCAGGTGGCGCGCGCCGATCTCGACCGCAAGCAGCTTGACTTCGCCCTGATCGACGACAAAGGGAATCCCAACAAGCCTATAGAGGTCCGGAATCCGGGCAAACGGCATGAGCCTCAGAAACATGGCAAGGGGAAATCGCGTGGCCGCGGAGGAAATCGCCGTCGTTGACAGTCCGTAATATAAAAAAGATGAATCGCGCTCTCAGGGCGCGATTCATCTAAAAAAGGGTTAAAAAGGGATAAATAATTTGGTGGAATGAAAAAAATATAATAATTTTGCATCGGGTGAGTCCTGCACGACCAGCTCCCCGTGAATTCCCCCAGATCTTGACCGAAGCAAGGGTAGCGGGTTGTAGCGGTGCGATGCAGGTAGCTCGCCCGCCTGCCTCTTTAGC